>Ga0209066_10000023_pt1 | contig 215313 bp, 194 predicted proteins | sample All_14_2_FD_187198 | JGI IMG/M metagenome (GOLD analysis project Ga0209066, IMG submission 187198) | Freshwater microbial communities in response to fracking from Pennsylvania, USA - Allegheny Zone_MetaG_DW_15 (SPAdes) (version 2) ...
GCGTTCGCCTTCCTGCAAGCCCGTCGCCTCAGGGCAGCGAGTCGGAAAAAAAAAGAAGCTCGAGCCCGCCGCCGCAGCCGACCTTGCCTGCCATCAGGCAGGCAATCCTGACCCAACTCAGCCAGCCCCCGCCGCCAACATGCCCGCACTGCCGTAAACGATGGCGACAAATGATCCGCAGAAATCTGCCAAAGTAGTGCTAGGCCGTAAACGCATAAACCACACCGTCGAGGTTTGAGGCAAAACGGCCAGGTGCAAGGAAGGAGGGCTCAGGAATATGGCGATATTTCAAGCCCGACTGACGCGGCAGATGGCCGTTTTGGTCAAATCCGTAGGACGTCGAAATGACTTCCATCTCGAACCAGGCCGCCCGCTGGAAGGGCAACCAGCCCTCCCGGCGGGCGCCTTGGCCCGACATGTTCGTCATTTCGACGCCTCGACGGCGTGGTTCATGCGTTTACGGCCTAATGATCCACATCCTCGTCCTTCCAGATCACGTGGGCATCTATCTGGAGGCGGACCAGCGCACGGATGGCATCGGCGCGCGTGGCAATCTCCATGCGGCGTGCATCGTTGTGCTGGCGCCGTGCCAGCAGCAGCGCCGCCAGGTCCAGTTCGCCCAGCCGGTGCCCGGTCGCCGTACGCTCCGCTGCCTGGCCCGCGCTTCGCACCGCCGAGGCAAAACGCCCCCACGTTTCCATCCGGCTGCGCACATCGGCCAGATCGGCATCGGCGGTTGCCTCCACTTCGCGCCGGACGTTGGCCAGATCGAAGCTGGCAGCGTTGGCTTCGGCCGATGCCTGCGCCGCCACGGCCTTGCGGTATCCGCCACCCAACGGCATCTGGAACACCACCCCGGCGCCGCGCTCCATCCCGGAGCGTTCGCTGAACAGGCGCACGCCCAACGAAGGGTCGGCCACCCGGTCGCGCGTTGCGCGCTGCGAAAGGACTCCCAGCCTTTCCGCCTCGCGCTCGGCCGCAACGATTTCATGGCTGCGCGATACCACCATATCGCGCAGTGCCTCAAGGCTCTGCTCCGGCAATTCGGGGCTGCCAAGGTCTGGCGGAAAGTCCGGCAGCGGGAGGTCGGGGAACATGGCTGCCAGCCGCGCCCTTGCTTGCGCTTCCAGTGCTGCGCTCTGGGCAGCCTGCCCGCGCGCCTGATCAAGCGCCGCCTGCGCCTGATCGACATCGAGCTGCGCCGCATCGCGCAAGTCACGCCGCCGCTCAAGCGCACGCAGTTCCTGTTGCAGCAGGTCGACTGACGACTGTTCATTGCGGCGCAGCTCGCCTGCTACCTGCCAATCGAACCACAGGCCCGCCAGCATGAGTGCCACCTGATGGCGCGCGTCTTCCATCCGGTTGTGCGCCACATCAACGCCCAGTTCACCGGCCTTGCGGTCGAGCCGCGCCTTGCCCGGCAAGCGCACGCCGCGCATCAGCGTGGAATCGAACTCGTCATAACGGCGTTCGTTCGTGACATCGCGCGATACGTAGCTGCCCTGCAAGGTCAGTTCGTGCGTGCCCCGCGCGAGCATCGTCGATCCCGCCCGCGCCGCATCGACCCGCGCGGCAGCAGCGATCACGCTGGGATGATTGTCGAGCGCAGCGATGACCAGCGGTTCGGGCGGCAGGCGCGGGGCAGCCCACGCGGCGGTGCTGGCGATAGCGATGGATACGCTGATCACCGTGCGCATTGGCTTACCCATCGACCATCTCCGTTGCCACGGCATTGTCCGGCGCTTCCCCGAACCGTTCGTACAGGATCGGAAGGAGGATGAGTGTCAGCAGGGTCGAAGTTATCAGCCCGCCAATCACCACGATCGCCAGCGGCTTCTGGATTTCGGACCCCGGCCCCGTGGCAAAGAGCAGCGGCACCAGGCCGAAGGCGGTTATGCTGGCCGTCATCAGCACGGGCCGCAAGCGCCGCTGCGCGCCCTGGCGGACGGCTTCGGTCATGCTCATTCCTTCATCGCGCAACTGCCGGAAGCACGAGACGAGCACCAGGCCGTTGAGCACCGCAATGCCCAGCAGCGCGATGAACCCGACCGAGGCCGGGACTGAAAGATAAGCCCCCGTCGCCCAGAGCGAGACTATTCCGCCGACGACCGCGAAGGGAATGTTGGCGACGATCAGCACCGAGGCGCGCACCGACCGCAGCGTACCGATCAGCACGAGAAAGATCAGGCCCAACGCCACGGGAATAACCGTCACCAGCCGCGCCGAGGCACGCTGCTGATTTTCGAACTGCCCGCCCCAGACCAGCCGATAGCCCTGCGGCAGGATTACCTTGCGGCCCACCTCAGCCCGCGCTTCGTCGACGAAGCCGACCAGATCGCGGCCCGAAACGAATGCCTGTACCAGCGCGAACCGCGATCCGTTTTCATGCTCCAGCTTCACCGGCCCGCTGGTGCGTTCAACGCGCGCCATATCGCTGACCCGCGCCAGCGTACCGGCAGGGGTCAGCAGTTGCAGATCGGCAAAACGCGCCGGATCGTTGCGGATGGCGTCATCGCCACGGATCATCACCGGGATGCGGCGCTGCCCTTCGATGATCGTCCCGGCGCCAATGCCTTCAAGCTGGGCGCGCAGGGCTTCCTGCAACTGGTCCACCGGCATGCCGAAGCGCCCGGCAGCGGCGTGATCGACATCGAGCTGGAGGTAATCGACGGTATCGTTGGCCACGGTCACCACTTCGGCAGCCCCCTGCACATCCTGCAACACGCCTTGCACTTGCCCGGCCAGATCCGCGAGCACAGCAGTATCCGGCCCGAAGATCTTCACCGCCAGATCACCGCGCGCTCCGGTCAGCATTTCCGACACACGCATCTCGATCGGCTGGGTGAAGGTGGGTTCGATCCCCGGCAGGCCATCAACGGCCTTGCGCATGTCCTCGACGATCAGATCCTTGTCGGCGCGCCATTGAGAGCGCGGCTTGAGCCGCACGAAACTGTCGGTTTCGTTCAGCCCCATGGGGTCAAGGCCGATCTCGTCCGACCCGACACGAGCGATCACGTCCTGCACTTCCGGCACGGCCAGCAGTGCGCGTTGCACGGCCTTGTCGCCTTCGATGGACTGGGCAAGGCTGACCGACGGCAACTTGCTGAGCTGCACAATCACGGAACCTTCGTCCATCGTCGGCATGAAGGTCTTGCCCACTGCGGCATAAGCAAGCGCCGCCAGCGCCAGACCGAAAACGGAAGTGGCATAAACCACGCGTTTGCGTTCGAACGCCATCGTCAGCAGCCGCGCATACCGCGGCGACAGCCAGCGCATCAGCGCGGGTTCGCCATGGTGGCCACGCCGCAAGCCGAAATAGGCAAGCACCGGCACCAGCGTAAGCGCCAGGACCAGCGACCCGGCCAGCGCGAACACGATGGTGAGGGCCACGGGGGCGAACAACTTGCCCTCCAGCCCTTCAAGCGAGAGCAGCGGCAGGAACACCAGCGCAATGATCGCAATACCGGCCGAAACCGGCACGATTACATCGGCCGTGGCGGCGTTGACCGCCCCCAGCCGGTCCTCGTTTTCCTCTGGCGGGGCGGACAGGCGCTCGACGATGTTTTCGACCACCACAACCGCCCCGTCGACCAGCATCCCGATAGCGATCGCCAGCCCGCCAAGGCTCATCAGGTTCGCGGTCAGACCGGTCAGGCGCATCATCACGAAAGTGACCAGCGCCGCCATCGGCAGCGTAACCGCAACGATGGCGGCCGCCCGCCAATCGCCAAGGAACACGATGAGCAGCACGACCACCAGTACGGTGGCTTCGAGCAGCGCGGATTCGACCGTGCCCACCGCGCGGGTGATGAGGTCGGACCGGTCATAGAAGATGTCGATCGCGGTGCCTTCGGGCAGGCCCGGCCCGATTTCGCCGAGCCGCGCCTTGACCCCGGCCACGACCGCCCGCGCATCGGCTCCGCGCAGCCCGATGACCAGTCCTTCGACCGCTTCTGCCTGACCGTTGCGGCTGACCGCGCCATAGCGGGTCAGGCTGCCCTGCCCCACGCTGGCGACATCGCCCAGCCGGACGATCCGCCCATCGCGGGCCGAAACCACCAGCCCGGCCAGGTCCTCGACTGTCTGCATCGCGCCCACCGAACGCACGATCAGCGATTCCTCACCGCTGACCAGACGGCCCGCACCATCATTGCGGTTGCCGCTTTCAATGGCCATGCGCAGGTCATCGACCGCGAGCCTGGCGGCGGCCAGCGCCACCGGATCAGGCCGCACTTCGAACGTGCGCACGAACCCGCCCAGCGCGTTGACATCGGCAACACCCGGCACTGTGCGCAAGGCCGGGCGGATCGTCCAATCCAGCAATTCACGCTTTTGCTGCAGCGATTGCGGCCCCTCAATAGTAAACATGATTACATCTGACAGCGGCGTGGAAATCGGGGCAAGGCCACCGCTGACAGATTCCGGCATGGCACCCAGCGCGCCGGCAAGGCGTTCGCTAACCTGCTGACGCGCCCAGTAAATGTCGGTCCCATCCACGAAATCCAGCGTGATGTCGGCAATTGCGTATTTCGCGGTGGAGCGCAGCACGGCTTGTCCGGGAATCCCCAGCAGTTCCGCCTCGATCGGCGTGATCACCCGGCTTTCGACCTCTTCCGGGGTCATGCCGGGAGCCTTCAGGATGATCTTGACCTGCGTCTGCGCGATATCGGGATAGGCATCGACCGGCAGGCGGACAAACGCCCAGGCGCCCAGCCCGGCCACCACCACGGCCAGCGCAATAACGAAAACGCGCCATGAAAGCGCATGCGAGACAATGCGGCGCAGCATAGCCGCCTACCTTGACTGGAAGAGCGCCTTGAGCGCGCTCGTCCCCCGGATCACCACGTTTTCGCCAGGCTGCAGGCCCCGCATCACCAGCACATCCTGCGCGCTGCCGCCGCCAGTCTGCACTTTGCGCACCGCATAGCCACCCCGCGCTGCCACGAACACGGCGGGCCCGCCGTCGATCATGGTCACAGCCGCAGCCGGTACCATGACCGCACCGGCAGGCGCCGGTCCCATCACGGTGACCGAGGCCGCACGGCCCGCGATCACCCCGGCTCCCGGCGGCAGGGTTGCGCGCAAGGTAGCCGAACGCGTCGCGCTGTCGATGGCCGAACCGACCGCCGTGACCGTGCCGACAAGATCACCGAGCCGCACAGTCATGCCGGGGCGGATCGTGCCGATCAGCCGTTCGGGCACTTGCGCTGTCACTTCATACTGGCCGTCAGCGTCGATAACAAAAGGTGCGGTCATGCCATCCACCGGGTTGCCGGTGGCGATATCGGCACGGGTCACGCGCCCGCTGATCGGCGCGGTCAGGGTATAGGTGCCCGATCCGCCATGGCCGCCGACAAGGCGCAGGATACGCGAACTTTCCGCTACATCGGCGCGGGCCTGCGCAGCCAGCGCCTGCGCCTCGTCCGCGCGGGCGCCCGCGATCACGCCTTCGCGGCTTAGCCGGGACAGCCGCTCTGCGCTCGCCTGCGACACCCCAAGCCGGGCGTTGGCGCGGGCAAGGTCTGCGCCCAGCGCAAGAACATCGCGGCTGGCGATCACAGCCAGCGGCTGGCCACGCACGACGCGATCGCCCATCGCAACGAACGTCCGCTGAACCATGCCCGGCAGATTGGCGGCAACCGCAACGCGGGCGTTGGGCGGCGGGGCGATCGTTGCGGGCAATTCGGCCAGTGGCGCTTCGCTGGCGGGGCGTGCCGCACCGAGCGTTATGCCGATGGTACGTGCCCTTGCACTATCGACGGGCAGCACGCCCGCCGCCGTTGCAGGCGCACGGGCTGCCGGATCGGCCACCCCTTCGCCATCGCCCGCAGCGATCCACCAGCCCGCAGCGGTCGCCAGCAGCAGCGCGGCCACACCCGCATATGTCCATTTCATCATGCCCATGGACAAGCGCGCTATGCCGCTTGTCTGACCGCAACCTGACAGACACCCGACAAGGGAGCGAACGCGCTCTTTTCAGCCCGGAAAAACAAGTGCCAGTTCGCGCTCGTCCGGCAGGGTTTCAAGCCGCCCGCCATGCGCCGCCATGATCCGCGCAACGATAGACAAACCCAATCCCGCGCCGCTGCGGCCCACTTCATCGCCGCCGTCCATCGGACCGGAATGGTTTACGAAACGCTCCAGCAGATCGGGCGGCATGCCCGGCCCGGCATCGCGCACCGCAAGACGCTGGCCCGGTCCGGCAATCACCGTGATGGTTTCCCCTGGCGGGGTTACGCGCAACGCATTGTCCAGCAGATTGCGCAAGGCCGATGCCACCGCTTCACGATGGCACGGCACTGCGCCACAACCACCCCGGTCATCAAACGCGATCATCCGGTTCTGCGCCAGCGCCAGTGGTGCGAAAGCGGCTGCGGTATCGGCAGCGATGGTCGCCAGCGAATGGGGTTGCGGCGGAACCGGGGCGGTGGCCTGTGCGCTGATTTGCGCCAGCAGCAGAAGCTGTTCGACAAGCCGGGTCATCCCCGCCACTTCGCGGGCAAGGTCGGCGGGGTCGGCCTGCGCCTTTCCCTCAAGCGCCAGATGCATGATTGCCAGCGGAGTGCGGATCTGGTGCGCCACGTCGGCAGCAAAGGCTTCGTGCGCGGCAGCGGCATCGTCCAGCCGCCCCAGCAACCCGTTCAACACATCGACAAAGGGCATCGCTTCGGCTGGCATATCCTGTTCGTCGATGCGCACGCCGCGCGCCGCCGGGGTTTCGGCAATAGTCCGCGCGGCCACTTCCATTGGCCGGAAGGACTGGCGGATGACCAGCCGCCCGACCAGAATGGCGGGAAACGTGAGTGCCAGTACCGGCAGGCCGACATGGTCGAGCACTTCGGCCCAGGCATAGGCATTGGCCGCAGCGCCCGCGAGATCGCGGATCTGCAGGCGATATTCGAAAAACACCGCCACCAGCAGCGCCAGCGCGCCCAGCGCAAACGATAGCGAAAGACCCACTGCAAGGCGGCGCTCTACCGATGGCCGTTCGCTCACCCCAAGTCCTCGCCTGTCACCGTGCACCGCGCATCAGGCCACGTCCTGCATAAGATAGCCCAGCCCGCGAAGGGTATGGATCATTTCACCCGCGCCAAGCGCCTGCAGACGGCGGCGCAGGCGCGATACCACGGCTTCTATGGCATTGGGCGAGACTTCATCGTCGAAGGCGTAGAGTGCCGTTTCGATCCGGTCGCGCCGGACCACCGACCCGGCCTCGCGCATAAGCAGTTCCAGCAGGTCTGCTTCGCGCCGGGTCAGCTCCAGAGGCCGCCCCGCGAACTGCGCACGGCGCGATGCCGTGTCGAAATCCAGCGCGCCTACGCTCAGGACCGGATTGCTGCGCCCGCCGGGCCGTCGCAACAGGGCGCGAAGACGGGCCGCAATTTCATCGGGCGCGGCGGGTTTGACAAGGTAATCGTCTGCACCGGCATCGAGGCCCTTTACCCGGTCATCCAGCGCCCCGCGCGCGGTCAGCATCAGCACCGGCACGTCGAAACCCTGCCCCCGGCGGACCCGCAACCAGTCCAGACCATCGCCATCGGGCAAACCCAGGTCGAGCACGAGCGCATCGTAACGCACGACGCTGGCCGCCGCGTCCGCTACATCTAGGCTTGGCGCGATATCGCAGGCATAACCGCTGTCCCGCAGCGATGCCGCCACGAGCGCGGCCAGCCGGGCGTTGTCCTCTATGATCAACAGGCGCATTACAGCCTCATGCCGCGCCAGTTGCGCGTCGGCAATGGCCAAGGCGGGCGGGCCACACAAACGCACAGGCCCCGCAACCTCTCCAAAACGGTGGAAACCCGCACTGTCCGGCTAACGGCACCTTAACCCGGATGGCCCAAGGTCGCCCCGACATTGGCGGACCGCGATCCATAATAACGGCGGCACCGGGTCGATCTATGAGGATGACCATACGACTTGCAGCGCCTGCTTGCCTTGATCTCTACGGACGAAAGCGACCGCGATCTGGCGCGCGCGCAGTTTCGTGCGCTGTCAAAGCAGATGCCACTGCTTTACCTGATCCTGGTGTTCAACGCCGTGGCGATCATGTCGTCCTATTTCCGGTCCGACATGCTGCTGCAAACGCTGGCGATTCCGCTGGCGATCTGTGTTCTTGCGGTAGTGCGCGGATGGTGGTGGTGGCATCAGGAAGGCGATCTTGGCCTGAGCGATGCGGAAATCGCCCACCAGATACGGCGCACCGGCAGGCTCGCCGTGCTGATGACGATGACTTACGTCATCTGGTGCTACACGATCTACCCGTTCGGCGATACCGTGTCGCGCGGGCACCTAACCTTCTTCCTGGCGCTTACGCAGGTCAGCACGGTTTTCTGCCTGATGACCATGCGGGCCGCCGCGATGCGCGTTGCGCTGATCACGACGCTGTCGTTCGTCGTCTATTTTCCTCTGGTCGACCATGGACGCATGCTGGTCGAGGCCATCGTCATGGGGTTCGTCGGGTTCGGCATGATGGTGGTGGTCCACCGGTACAACCGCGATTTTGCCGCGCTCATCCGCTCGCAACGCAACCTGCGCATCCGCCAGGCGGAAACCGAGAAGCTGAGCGAGGAAAACCGCCGCATCGCATTGACCGATTCCCTGAGCGGCCTGCCCAACCGCCGCCAGTTGCTTGCCCGCCTCGACAGGCTCGAAAGTGCCGGAAGCACGGCGGCCGATGGCATGGCCGTGGTATTCATCGACCTTGACGGGTTCAAGGACGTCAACGATTCCATGGGGCATGAGGCGGGCGATACGCTGATCCGCAGCATCAGCGCCCGCTTGCGCGAACTGTGCCCGGACCATGCGATGCTGGCACGCGTTGGCGGAGACGAGTTCGTGGTCCTGATCGAAACCCCCGGCGCCACCGCCGAAGCGGCACGGCTGGCCGCGCGCATAAACGAGGAAATATGCCTGCCGGTACTGGTCGATCGGCATGTTTTGCAGGTGGGCGCCAGCATCGGCGTGGCCGGCAATGCCGCTGGCGTTGTCGCGCCCCTTGATCTGCTGCGCCGCGCCGACACGGCGATGTACCACGTCAAGACCAGTGGCAAGGGCGGCATTGTTGCCTACGATCCCGCGTTCGATCAGGACCGGCTTCGGCGGCTTGAAATAGAGACCGAGATCGGCACTGGCCTTGCCAGCAAAGAGTTTGCGGTCGTCTACCAGCCAATCGTCAACGCGGACAGTGGTGACACCGTGGCCGTGGAAGCCCTGATCCGCTGGCCGGGCCGCGTCGGGGGTGCGCTTGCGCCGCACGAGTTCATCGAAATTGCCGAAGCCACCGGGCAGATCCACCCGCTGGGCCTTTTCGTGCTCGGACAGGCGTGCCGCGACATTGCGCCGCTTGGCGATCTCAAGCTCAGCGTCAATGTCTCGCCCGCCCAGTTCCGCGACCCGGCGTTTGAACGGCAGGTTGCCCACGTCCTCGAACAGACCCGCTTCCCCCCCGAACGGCTGCAGTTCGAAATCACCGAAAGCTATCTGCTGGCGCAACCCGAACGTGCCGTCCGTGCCATAGAGGCGTTCAAGGCAATGGGCATGTCGGTGGCGCTGGATGATTTCGGCACCGGGTTTACCAGCATCTACTATCTCCAGACCTATGGGTTCAGCCATATCAAGATCGACAAGTCGCTGCTGATCGGGCTGGAACCCGGCAGCAAGGCGTCGCTGCTGATCACAGGGGCGATCTATCTGGCGTGCGGCCTGGATATGCAGGTCATCGCCGAAGGCGTGGAAACCGAAGAACAGGCAGCGATGCTGCGCACGGCGGGATGCCACAAGCTGCAGGGCTACCTGTTCGGCCATCCGATGCCGATTGACGACTTCATTCGCCAGCATGAGCGCACCCGCCGCAAATCGGCGCGCCGCATGGCGGGTTGACGCAAACCCGATGGCCGATTCCGGTCGCAGCGCCTATCACGGCGGGGATGACCCTGATCCTGTTCAACAAGCCGCACGGTGTCCTGTGCCAGTTCACCGCCGAGCGCACCGGCCCGCCGCGCCTGACGCTGGCCGATTTCATCACCCTGCCCGGCGTCTATCCGGCAGGGCGGCTGGACCATGACAGCGAAGGGCTGCTGCTGCTGACCGATGACGGCAGGCTGCAGGCCCGCATTGCAGACCCGCGCTTCAAACTGCCCAAGACCTATCTCGTGCAGGTTGAAGGCCTGCCCGATGCAGCCGCACTTGCTGCCCTGCGCCGGGGTGTGGTGCTGAAAGATGGCCCCACCCTGCCCGCGCAGGCCGAACAGATCGAAGCGCCGGACCTGTGGCCGCGCAATCCGCCGGTGCGATTCCGCAAGACGGTGCCGGACACATGGCTGCGCCTGACGATCCGCGAGGGCCGCAACCGGCAGGTTCGCCGGATGACTGCTGCGGTCGGCCACCCGACCTTGCGGCTGGTGCGCTGGCAGATCGGGGACTGGACGCTGGACGGGATCGCCAGCGGCGCCTGGCGGATGGATCAGGTATCCGCGTCTGACGGCACCCGCTCGCGCGGCTGAACCTTCACCAGAACGTCAAGGAAATCACTGGCCCAGCCCACCACGTCGGACTTGCTGACCACGGCATAAAGCTTTTCCCAGCGTTCCTTGCGTTCTTCCAGCGGCATCTGCATCGCCGTCCAGATCGCACGGGCAACATCGCCCCCGTCGTGCGGATTGACCAGCAGGGCATCGGTCAGTTGTTCCGCCGCCCCGGCAAAGCGCGACAGGATCAGAACGCCGGGATCTTCCGGATCCTGGGCCGCAACATATTCCTTGGCGACAAGGTTCATCCCGTCGCGCAAGGGCGTGACCAGCCCGATCTTGGCGGCGCGATAGAACCCGAACAGTTCGGCACGGCCAAAGCCACGGTTCACGTAACGGATCGGCACCAGATCGACATCGGAATGCGCCCCGTTGAACTGGCCGGTCTTCTGTTCCAGCGTCGCGCGGATCTGCTGGTAGGAGTGTACATCCTCGCGCGATGGCGGCGCGATCTGCACGAACAGCAACTGATTCACCATGTCGTCGTGGCTGGTGAACAGGCGTTCCAGTGCGTCGATGCGTTCGGGCAGACCCTTGCTGTAATCCAGCCGGTCCACGCCGATGGCAATGGTGCGGTTGCGCGCACTGCCGGCCAGACGCTTGTGCGAACGGCGGGCGATGTCCGTCTCGCCCAGCGCCATGAACTGTTCGTGGTCGATCCCGATGGGAAAGGCCCGCGCGATCACCTGCTTTTCGCCGATGCGCACGATGCCGGTTGCTTCATCGACATCGGCCCCCAGTTCCTTGCGGCAATAATGCAGGAAGCTTTCCAGCCATTCGACCGACTGGAACCCGATCACGTCATAGTCGAGCATCGCCCCGACCAGCCGTTCATGGTAGGGCAGTGATACCAGCAGCCGCGTTGGCGGCCATGGAATATGCAGGAACAACCCGATGCGGTTGCGTACACCCTGCGCCCGCAGCCGTCCTCCCAGTGGCAGGAAGTGATAGTCCTGGACCCAGACGATATCCTCGTCCTCGATCAGCGGCATCAGGCTGTTGGCGAACCGTTCGTTGACCCTTTCATACCCCCGGCCAAACTCGTTTTCGTATTCGGCAAGGTCGATACGATAGTGGAACAGCGGCCAGAGCGTGCGGTTGGCGTAGCCGTTGTAGTATTCATCGACATCGCCCGGCTCCAGATCGACCGTGGCGGTGGTAAAGCCATTGACCCGCTCCATGGTCAACTGGCCGGTGAACTGGTCCACTTCCTTGCCCGACCAGCCGAACCAGATGCCACCGCGGTCCTGCAGTGCCGCGCTCATCGCCACGGCAAGGCCCCCTTGCGCGCCCGCGCCGCCGCGGCCCTTGGCCACGGAAACCCGGTTTGAAACGACTATCAACCTGCTCATCGTACTGTATCCCAACCACGCGAAAGCAAACCGGCGCAGTGGATGATGCCCACAAGAGAGTAGGTCTGCGGAAAGTTCCCCCACAATTCGCCGGTTTCAAAATCAAGATCTTCCGACAGCAGGCCCGAAGGCGTGCGATGTGCCAGCATCTTTTCGAAAAGTTCACGCGCCTCGTCGCTGCGGCCGCACAGATGCAATGCCTCGATCAGCCAGAAGGTGCAGAAATTGAACGCCGTTTCGGGCAGGCCGAAATCGTCCTCGCTGTCATAACGCAGCATGTGCTCGCCCCGGCGCAGAACCTTCTCGATCGCGGCAAAGGTCGCCTGAAACCGGGGGTTATCCGCACGGATATAGCGCAGTTCCACCATCTGCAGCAGGCTGGCGTCCAGATGGCCCATGCCGAAGGCCGCGCCATAGTGCCCGGCCTCCTCGTTCCATGCCTCACGCTCGATGGTTTCGCGGATGCGGGCCGCGCGGTCGTTCCAGAACTTTTCCCGGTCGGGCTTGCCGATGCGGGCGGCGACATTGCCCAGCCGGTCGCACGCCGCCCAGCTCATCACCGCCGAATAGGTGTGCACGAGCTGGCGGGTGCGGAACTCCCACAGGCCCGCATCGGGCTGGTCGTGCATCGCCCAGGCCACTTCGCCCACGCTCTCCAGACTTTCGAAATCGCGCTCATCCGCCATGCGGAACAGGCGCTGGTCGAAAAAGCCCTGCGCGGTTGGCAAAACGATCTGGCCATAGGCATCGTGCTGCACCTGCAGGTAGGCGGCATTGCCGATGCGTACAGGCCCCATGCCGCGATACCCGGCAAGGTTCTCTGCAATCCCTTCGTCCAGTTCGGCAACGCCCATCACCGAATAGAGCGGCTGGATCTGCCCGCCTGCCGCACGATCCACAATATTGCGCAGGTATCCCAGATACTTTTCAAGCACGTCGAGCGCGCCCAGCCGGTTGAGCGCCTGGACCGTGTAATAAGCGTCGCGGATCCAGCAGTAACGGTAGTCCCAGTTGCGTTCGCTGTGCGGCGCTTCAGGAATGGAGGTCGTCAGCGCGGCCACGATGGCGCCGGTTTCCTCGTGCTGGCACAGCTTCAAGGTGATGGCCGCACGGATCACCGCGTCCTGCCAGTCCATCGGCGTAGCCAGTCCGCGCACCCAACTGCGCCAGTACTGCGTCGTCGCCTCTTCCATGCCGCGCACGGTTTCGCGGATCTGGCCGGTGAAGGGTTCATCGGAACCGAGGAAGAAGTGCAGGTCCGCTTCGACGCGGAAAGCCAGCCCCTCCATCAGATAGCCGACCGGCGCATCGGTGCTCAGCCGTAGCGGCTGGCTGCCGATCAGGTAGCGGATATGGTTGGTCCCGCGCGTCGTCGGCGCCAGAGCACCGCCGTAATCGCGCATCGGGGAAAGGTTCATGCGGATGCGCGGGCTGCCTGAAACCGGACGCACGATGCGCGTATAGGCGACCGGGCGATACATCCGCCCCGACCGTTCCGACCGCGGACAGAAGTCGATCACGTCCACCGCACTGCCGTCTGCGGCTTCCAGCCGGGTAATCAGGATCGGCGTGTTGCGAATATAGCGTGGCGTGGCGCTGACCTGCCCTTCCAGCGTGAAGCGCCACACGCCGGTATCCTGCCGCTCCCCGTTCATCAGGGCGCAGAACACCGGATCGCCGTCGACGCGCGGCACGCAGCCCCACACGATGCCCGCCGCCCCGTCAATCAGCGCGCTGACCTGGCAATTGCCGATGGGCCACAGGGAAAGATCGGTTACAGGTTCAGCCACGCATGCACCTCCTGTGTCGAGCCAAGCCGGTAATGCGCGGCCGTGGCCCGCTGCGGGCCAACCAGAATGCCATGGCCGCCGAGTGCGGCGACGGCGGCAAAGCCATCTTCGTCGGTCACATCGTCACCGATGAAGATCGGCAGCGCCCCGGCATACGGCGCCAGTTCCATGAGCCGCGCCACGGCCTTGCCCTTGTTGGCCAGCGGCGAACCGAGTTCGACCACCATCTTGCCCCGCTTCAGGGCAAGGCCTTCGCGCTGCGCAATGTCTGCCATAACCGTATAGACGGCTGACTGCGCCTCCGGTTCCTGACGATAGTGCACTGCAACACCATGCGGCTTGGTTTCCACCAGCAGGGATGGCCACTGCGCGACGATCGCGGCCAGCGCATCGGCCGATGCGCTGCTCAGGTCCAGCGCATCAAGCGCGCTGCTGCCAAACTCGGCTCCATGCGACCCCACCAGCGTGATCGCCACATCGCCCAGATAACGCCGCAGATCGCCCAGCGCCCGCCCGGTTACCAGCGCAAGGCGCTGGTCGACGCGGGCATTGAGCCGTTCAAGCGCGGTCGGCAGGCTACCGGGGACATGGATGCCATCGGGCTTGTCGGCAATCTCGACAAGCGTGCCGTCGAAATCGAGGAAAAGTGCGATTGCCTGCCGTTCTGCCCACTCGGAAAGCGGCAGCGGCAGAGGAAGTTCAGCCTCTTTTTGCATTGCAGCGAAGGTAGGGGGCCATCCCCCCTGGGTCAACCTTGGCGGGCAAAACCCTCTTCCGGCGCTGCCGCACGGCTCTGCGCAACCGCCCCTTGCCGGTCCTGCAAAGCGCCATCGCGCGGCGCCATCGCCCCGCCGATCAGCACAAGCGCCGGGCCATCGCCCAGCGCCGTGCGCGCGGCCAGCGGCAGCAGGTCCAGCCGGGTATGGAACTGGCGTTCCTGCGGCAGACTGGCGGATTCCACCAGCGCCACGGGGGTATGCGCAGGCATCCCGGCGGCAATCAGGTTGCGCGATACGTCCGCTGCCGCGGCCTTGCCCATGTAGACCGCCAGCGTCGCGTCGGGGTCGGCCAGCGCCTGCCAGTCCAACACCAGCGGCTCCCCAGCACGGGCATGAGCGGTGACCAGCACCAGCTTGCGGGCATGGCCGCGCAGGGTCAGCGAAAGGCCAAGCCCGGCGGCGGCGGCGCTCGCGGCGGTCACGCCGGGGCACACCGCAACCGCGATGCCTGCGGCGCGCGCGGCGTCGATCTCTTCGGTGGAACGCCCGAAGATCGACGGATCGCCGCCCTTCAGGCGCACGACGCGCTCCCCGCCCAGCGCGGCATCGACAATCAGCCGGTCGATCGTCTTCTGGTCCCTGCAATGCCGGCCCGACCGCTTGCCGACATGAACCAGCCGCGTGCCCCGCGGGATCAGCGCCAGCACCCCCTGCCCCACCAGCGCATCGTGGAACACAACCGTGGCCTGGCGGATCAGGCGTTCGGCCTTGCGGGTCAGCAGTTCGGGATCGCCCGGCCCGGCGCCGACCAGCCAGATCATGCCATCGGGGAAATCGTCGCACACCGAATCGTTCATTGCGCTGCCTCCGCAAGGTCTTCGTTGCTCTGGCGCAGCAGCCGGGCAATGGCCGGGCGGCAAGAACCGCAATTGGTGCCCGCCGAACAGGCCGCGCCGACCGCCGCCACGGTTCCCGCCCCGCCCTGGATACAACCGAGGATCTGCCGCGCGCCGATGCCGTGGCACACGCACACCATCGGCCCGCGATCGGGCGCAGGCGTGCTGGGCCGCGCGGCAACGAGTTCGCGCACGTCAGCGCCGCTTTGCCCAAGCTGCTGCGCCACCCATTCGCGCGCAGGCAACTGCCCGCTACGGGTAACGTAAAGCCCGGCGACGAAAGCCCCCGCACCATCCACCACCACCAGACGCCGCATCCCGCGCGCCAGATCGACCGCTTCGATCCGCGCACCGGCAGGCAGCAGTGCATCGGCATCAATGATCCCGTTCCCGGCCAGTTCATGCAGCCACCCGCCAGTGACGCGCGAACGGCTCCACCACACCAGCCCTTCGGGCGTCACCGCATCGGCGCGGACCAGAAAGGCGCGCCATTCCGCCGCCACCGGTTCGATGCGGCAGGCATTGTTCTTGAATCCGGGCTGGCCGGAAACCGGATCGACCGCCTGATCGGGCAGCAGATTGCCGCGCCCGCCGCTGGCCATGGCATCGGTCCAGTGCATCGGCACGAACACCTGCCCGCGCGCCTGCGCATCGCTGACGCTGACGCGGAACAGCGATTGGCCCGCCATGCTCACCACCCGCGCCAGCGCGCCATCGACGATCCCGGCGCTGGCGGCATCATCCGGGTGCACTTCAAGCAGCGGTTCGCGCCGGTGCTGCGAAAGCGTGGGCGATAGGCCGGTGCGGGTCATCGTATGCCACTGGTCGCGGTAACGCCCGGTGTTGAGGCGAAGCGGAAACGCGGGATCGGCAGCGCGCATGCGCGGTTCGACCGGTACGATGCGCGCCGCGCGCCCGGCCATGGGATGGCGGCCACCCCACACGAACGGCTCCATCGCATCGTAGCTGGCTTGTGACATCCCCGCATGCGCTGTCAGGTCCAGAACCTTGCCGTGGCGCACGGCCAGCGCGGTCATGGCCGCATATTCGCCGAACACGTCGCCTGCCGATTGCCAGCCGAATGCCGCACCATGGCCCAGCCTTTGCCCCACGTCGGCAATGATCGCCCAATCGGCACGTGCTTCGCCAGGAGCAGGAAAAAGCGCCCGCTGACGGCTTATCCTCCGTTCGGAATTGGTAACCGTCCCGTCCTTTTCGCCCCAGGCCAGTGCGGGCAGTCGCACGTGGGCAAAACGCGCCGTATCGGTATCGGCCAGCACATCGGACACGACGACCGTTTCGCACCGCGCCAGCGCCGCGCGCACGAAACCTGCATCGGGCATCGACACGGCCGGGTTCGTCGCCATGACCCAGAGGAACCTGACGCGGCCATCGTGGACCGCGCGGAACAAGTCCACCGCCTTCAGCCCCGGCGTCGCGCAGACCCGGTCGGTCTGCCAGAATGCCCCGACATCGGCACGTTCCGCATCGGAAAAGCCCAGATGGCAGGCGAGCATGTTGGCCAGCCCGCCCACTTCGCGCCCGCCCATCGCGTTGGGCTGCCCGGTCATCGAAAACGGCCCCGCGCCCGGCCGGTTGATGCGTCCGGTGGCCAGATGCAGGTTGATGATCGCGTTGCCCTTGTCCGTCCCGGCAACAGACTGGTTGGCCCCCATCGAAAACACCGTGACCATGCGCGGGTGCGCCGCGACGAGATCGGCCAGCGCGGCAAAGGTGGAAGGCGCAACGCCATGTTCCCCCGCCGTCGCTGGCGGGCAATCGCCCGTCACCAGCCCGCGCGCCGCCATGTCCGCCAGCAAGGCGTTGAACAGCGCCACATCGCCATCGGGGGCAACCGCAACATGCAGATCGGCCTGTTCCGCGGTTTCGGTCCGGCGCGGGTCGATCACCACGATGCGCGTGCCACGCGCCTCGCGCGCCGCTTCGATCCGCTGCCAGATCACCGGATGGCACCAGGCGGTGTTCGATCCGACCAGCACGATCAGATCGGCTTCGTCGAGATCGTCATACGTCACGGGGACGATATCTTCGTCGAACGCGCGGCTGTGCGCGGCCACGGCGCTGGCCATGCACAGGCGGCTGTTGGTGTCGATGTTGGCGCTGCCGACAAAGCCTTTCATCAGCTTGTTGGCGGCATAGTAGTCTTCGGTCAGCAACTGGCCCGAAACGTAAAGCGCCACACTGTCGGGTCCGTGGGCGGCGATGCAATCGCGCATCCGCGTGGCGACCATATCCAGCGCCTCGTCCCAGCTCGCCTGCCGATCGCCGATCATCGGATGCAGCAGCCGCCCTTCAAGGCCGACCGTTTCGCCCAGATGCGTGCCCTTGGAACACAGCTTGCCGAAGTTGGCCGGGTGATCGGCATCGCCGCGGATCGTCACCTGCCGATCGCCGGTCACCGTGGCGCTGATGCCGCACCCGACACCGCAATAGGCGCACGTGGTTCGGATCGCCTCCGTCACCGTCAGGCAGCCTTCGCGCCTACCACCGCCGAACGCAGCAGGTAGATCCGCCCCGCATCGACCCGCAGCGGAACCGTCGGCACGCAGCCTTCGTCATCGCCCAATGCCTGCCCGGTCTTGAGCGAGATGTTCCAGTTGTGCAGCGGACAGGCCACCACGTTGCCATGAACGATGCCCTGCGAAAGCGGTCCCTGCTTGTGCGGGCACTTGTTGACCAAGGCATAGAACTCGTTGGCCTGGGTGCGAAACACCGCGATTTCCTCTGCGCCGACAACCGGCAGCGTGCGCGCCGTGCCGGGGGTGATCTGGTCCACCGGGCCGATATCGAGCCAATCGCCGATCATGCCGAAACCTCCATCTGAAGCGGGCGCACTTGCGCAAGGTGCTGGTGCAGGTCGGCATCTTCCCCGGCGGCGCGGCGCGCCCACGGATCGTCCTGGCAGAACTGCTGCGAATGGTGGAAACGCGCGGCCAGCCGCCGCACGCTGTCGGGTTCATCGAACAGCCCGGCCTTGACGTGATCCAGCCCGACCCGTTCGATCCACGGCGCGGTGCGTTCCAGATAGTGCGCTTCTTCGCGGTAAAGCTGGATGAAGGCGGCGCACACATCCATGGCCTCCTCCTCGGTCGCCACCTTGCACAGCAAATCAGTCGCGCGGACCTTGATGCCGCCATTGCCGCCGACATGCAGCTCATAGCCGCTGTCCACGCAGACCACGCCGAAGTCCTTGATCGTCGCTTCGGCGCAGTTGCGCGGGCAACCGCTGACTGCGATCTTGAACTTGTGGGGCATCCACGATCCCCAGGTCATGCGTTCAAGCTTCACGCCAAGCCCGGTCGAATCCTGTGTCCCGAAGCGGCACCATTCCGATCCGACGCAGGTCTTAACCGTGCGCAGCGACTTGCCGTAGGCATGGCCGGAAACCATCCCGGCGGCATTGAGATCGGCCCACACGGCGGGCAGGTCTTCCTTCCTGATGCCGAAGATATCCAGCCGCTGGCCGCCGGTCACCTTGACCATCGGCGCGTTGTATTTTTCCACCACATCGGCAATCGCGCGCAGCTCCCTGGGGTTGGTCAGCCCGCCCCACATGCGCGGCACCACCGAATAGGTGCCGTCCTTCTGGATGTTGGCGTGCATCCGCTCGTTCACGAAGCGGCTCTTCTGGTCATCCTCGTATTCGCCCGGCCAGGCGCAGAGCAGATAGTAGTTGAGCGCAGGGCGGCACGATGAACAGCCGTCGGGCGTGGTCCAGTGCAGTTCCTGCATCACTTGCGGAATGGCGCGCAGGTTCTTTTCAAGGATCAGGCGGCGCACGTCATCATGCCCGAAACTGGTGCACTTGCAGATCGTCTTCGGCCCGGACTGGACTTCCCCGCCCAGCGTCAGCGCCAGCAGGCCTTCGACCAGCCCGGTGCAACTGCCGCAACTGGCCGATGCCTTGCAACCGCTGCGCACCGCATCGAGGCTGCACGCCCCGGCATTGATCGAAGCAATGACCGTGCCCTTGGAAACGCCGTTGCAACCGCAGATTTCGGCATCGTCCGAAAGGGCGGCAACGGCAGCGTTAGGGTCCAGCAGCGCACCCCCGGACGCAAAGGCCTGTCCGAAGATCAGCGCCTCACGGATATCGGAAATGTCCTCGCCCTTCTTCAGCAGGTCGAAGTACCAGTTGCCATCGGCGGTATCGCCGTAAAGCACCGCGCCAACCAGCTTGTTTTCGCGCACCACCACGCGCTTGTAGATCCCGCGCGAGGCATCGCGCATCACGATGTCTTCCGCCCCGTCCCCGCCGGAAAAATCGCCGGCGGAAAACAGGTCGATCCCCGAAACCTTGAGCTTGGTCGACGTGACCGATCCTTCATAGCCCGCAGGATCGCCGGTAGCCGCCGCCGCCAGCGAACGGCACATGTCCCACAGCGGCGCGACCAGACCATAGCAGGCGCCGCGATGCTGCACGCATTCGCCCACCGCCATGATCGCCGGATCGCTGGTGACCATGTGATCGTCGACCACGATACCGCGCTCCACTTCCAGACCGGCGGCTTTCGCCAGCGTGGTGCCAGGACGGATGCCCACGGCCATGACCACGATATCGGCGGGAAACTCGCGCCCGTCTTTCAGCCGGACGGCGGTGACATGGCCATCCTTTCCGACGATCTCGCCGGTATCCCCGCCGGTCACGATGGTCTGGCCGCGGCGTTCCAGCTCGGTCTTGAGCAGGTAACCCGCCGCTTCGTCGAGCTGGCGCTCCATCAGCGTGGGCATCAGGTGAACGACGGTGACCTTCATGCCGCGTGAGCAGAGGCCATGCGCTGCCTCCAGTCCGAGCAGGCCACCGCCGATCACCACTGCCGAACCGCCCTTCTCTGCGGCCAGCAGCATCTTTTCCACATCGTCCAGATCGCGGAACGTCACCACCCCGCCCAGATCCTTGCCGGGGACCGGGATGATGAACGGTTCGGACCCGGTGGCGATCAGCAGGCGGTCATAGGGTTCGACCCGGCCGGAATGGGCCGTCACCGTCTTGAGCTTGCGGTCGATCGCCACGACCGGATCGCCCGAAACCAGCGTGATGCCGTTGGTTTCGTACCAGTCCAGTGGGTTTATCACGATGTCATCAAACGCCTTTTCGCCGGACAGCACGGGCGAAAGCATGATGCGGTTGTAGTTCACACGCGGTTCCGCGCCGAAAATCGTGACGTCAAAGCGCAGGGGATCGCGCGCCAGGATCTCCTCCACCGCGCGGCACCCGGCCATACCGTTGCCGATCACAACCAGCCGCTCGCGCACATGCGCTTGCCGGTCCTTGTCGCTCAATGTCGTCGGGGCGTTCACTCACGGTATCCTTGCCAGACGCGCAACACGAAAAAGCCGCCCGAACGCATCCCCGCAAAGGGAAGGTCTGGGCGGCGACGTTGCCACGCAATGTTGAAACGAGGGGCAGCGCCGTGGTTCGTCCATCCTTGGACGAGGCGCTTGCCTTCAAAGGGAAAGTAACCGATTCGGCGGCTGCACTGCAAGTGTTATTTTGCAGTGCAGCACTTGCCGGATCAGAACGAGACTTCGGCCTGAAGCCACAGGATCTCGCGGTTCACCTTGTAGGGGTTTGCCGCCAGGCCACGGTTGGCGTCGAAGTTGGCGTACTTTACCAGCCAGCCGACCTGACGAGTCTTGAAACCAAGGCTGGCGTCCCATTCGGTGCCGTACTTGATATTGCCGGTATCGCTGCGGAACTGGTGGTAGGTAACGTTGGCGTTCAGGCCCTTGACCGCCTTGATCTTGGGAAACGCCTTGGCCAGCGTCACGTAATAGTCCTCAAGCCCCGCCGCCGGGGTGTTCAGGAACAGGTCGGCCCAGCCGTTGAACTTGTGCAGCGTGGCCAGCGGGGTCTGGAACGCCTTGCCCGCCCCCTTGTCCGCGCCCAGCAGTTCGAAGCCCCCGGTCAGGGTGAAGCCCTTGTAACCCAGGCCGAGTTCACCCAGCACATAGTCGGCTTCGTAATTCACCGGGTTGCGGCCCATGTCCATCTGCCGGGCATAGCTGGCCAGCACGTTGAGCTTCACCGCCTTGGACAGCGGGAAGCTGCCCGAAATGCGCCCGCCATACGTCTGCGTCGAATTGGCAAAGGCAAAGGCTTCGTCATAGTCGATCAGATAGGCAAACCCCTTTGCGATGACGGGACCAAGCTTGGCAGTCGCGCCCAGAAACACGAAATCCCCGTCCATCGACCGCCGCGGCCCGGCTTCTGACCCGAAGATCGAATCCTGCTGGATCGCATAGGTGCCATCGAGGCTGACCGGCCCCAGGCTGGCTTCGGCGCGCACGGCATCGAAGGTCTGTTCGTTCTGGCGCCAGCCGACCGAACCGACGAACCGCTGGTCATCAAGATTGATGCGCTGGCGGCCAACGGTCAGGGCGAAGGCCTTGGTCTTGTACTGGATCTGCAGGCGGTTCAGGTCGATGCTTTCTCCATCGGGGACAACCGCGAACTGCGGACGGCGCTGCGGGCTGCCCGCCAGCGCGAACGGAAAGGCATTGTATTCCTTGGAGATGCCCAGCGTGCCTTCGGCTTCCACCAGGAACGAAAGGTGCGACGGCGCATGCTTCAGTTCGATCCCGGTGCGCAACCGCACGGTCAGCGCATCGGCATCGACCGTCGGCTGATCGACGCCTTCGTAGCGAACGCGGGCGTCGATGATCGGGTCAAGCGTGACCCCATCGGCCACCGTCACCGGATCGCCAAACTTCTTTTCCGCCGCCTGCGCAGGGTGCGCGAGAGCGATCGACGACGCGAGCAGCGTCGCCGCCAGTAGTTGCTTCTTCATGTTTTCCTCCTGATCCCCGATTAGGGCCGGTCAGGCATCCTCTTGATGCGTTCGTGTATGGTTAGGTGCGTTTAGGTGCGTTTCAGGCCACGGCCTTTTTCGGGCCGTGATCATACTCCGCCAGGAAGCGCAGCACTTCCTGACGGTAAGCGTAGAAGTCCGGGTGGCGCAGCAGCGCCTTGCGGTCGCGCGGGCGCGGCAGGTCGATTTTCAGCACCTTGCCGATGGTCGCCCGCGGGCCGTTGGTCATCATCACCACGCGGTCCGCCAGCAGGATCGCCTCGTCCACGTCATGCGTCACCATGATCGCCGTAACCTTGGTGCGGTTCCACACTTCGACCAGCACATCCTGCAAATCCCAGCGGGTCAGGCTGTCAAGCATGCCGAACGGTTCGTCGAGCAGCAGGAGCCGCGGGGAAAGGGCAAAGGCGCGCGCAATGCCAACCCGCTGGCGCATGCCGTTGGACATTTCCGCCGCCATCTTTTCCTTGGCATCGGCAAGACCCACCCGGTCGAGATAATAGTCCACCAGATCGCGCCTTTCGGCCCGCGAAGCATGAGGATAGACCCGGTCGACGCCCAGTGCCACGTTCTGCCGCGCGGTCAGCCACGGCATCAGGCTCGGCGCCTGGAACACCACCGCCTTGTCCGGCCCGGCAATGTCGATTTCGCGGTTGTCGAGGATGATCCCGCCCTTGCTGATCGCGTTCAGCCCGGCCGCCATGGTCAGCACGGTGGACTTGCCGCACCCGGAATGGCCGATGAGCGAAATGAACTCGCCCTTGTCCATCATCAGGTTGAAATCCTCGACCACGGTCAGCGGGCCGTTGGGCGTGGGATAGACCTTGTGAAGCTTCCAGAACTCCATGTAGCGGCGCGTCGCCCCGCCGCGCGCGGCATCCTGATAGGCCTTGGGCGGGGGCGCCAGGTCCAGCGGAACGACATTGGGCAGCACGCCCTGTTCGCTCCCCAGCGCGGCCTTGTCTCCGGCCAGATCGCCCAGATAGTTGACGATTGCGGTGCGCAGGCTCTGAAAGGCCGGGCTGTCGTTGACCGCATCCCGATCACGCGGCCGCGGGAGATCGACGTTGAAGATCTGCCCGATCCGGGCAGCCGGAGCCGGGGTGAGCACCGCGACCCGGTCCGCCAGCAGCAGCGCCTCGTCCACATCGTTGGTGACAAGGATGATCGTGCGCTTTTCTTCCTCGCGGATGCGGTCGATCTCGTCCTGCAACTTGGCGCGGGTCAGCGCGTCGAGCGCCGATAGCGGTTCGTCCAGCAGCAGGATTTCCGGTTCCATCGCCAGCGCCCGCGCAACGGAAACGCGCTGGCGCATCCCGCCCGAAAGCTGCGCAGGCTTGCGCTCCAGCGCATGCCCCAGACCGACCAGTTCAACCTTCTGGCGCACCAGCGCGGCGCGTTCTTCCCGCGAACGGTCCTTGTGCACCGCATCGACCGCCAGAGCCACGTTCTGTTCGACCGAAAGCCAGGGGAACAGGGAATAGGACTGGAACACCAGCCCGCGGTCACGCCCCGGACCATCGATCGGCTGATCGCGCAGCAGGATTTCCCCGGCGTCGGGCTGGACCAGCCCGGCGATGGCTGAAATCAGCGTGGTCTTGCCCGCCCCGGAAAAGCCCAGGATCGCAATGAACTCGCCTTCCTCGACATCCAGGTCAATACCGTCGAGCACCTGGCTGACGCCGCCGGTCTTGCCGGTATAGGACTTCGATACACCCTTGAGCGAAAGGATCGTGGCCATGGGTCTGGTCCTTCAGATGGTGCGGTTGCGGCTGACGAAGGCCTGCAGGGCCATCATCACGCGGTCGAGGGCAAAGCCGATCAGGCCGATGACGACGACCGCCACCATGATCCGCGCCAGCGACTTTTCACTGCCGTTCTGGAACTCGTCCCACACGAACTTGCCAAGGCCGGGGTTCTGGCTGAGCATTTCCGCAGCGATCAGCACCATCCAGCCGGTGCCCAGCGAAAGCCGCATGCCGGTGAAGATGTAGGGCAGCGCCGAAGGCAGCACCAGCCGGGTCAGGCGGGCGAACCAGCCCAGCCGGAGCACGCGACCGACCGCGATCAGATCCTTGTCGATGCTGGCCGTGCCGATCGCGGTGTTGATCAGCGTCGGCCAGAGCGAACACAGCATGACCACGACCGCCGAAATCACGAACGCCTTGGGCAAAGTGGGGTTGTTGCTTGCCATTGAAGCCGAGACGACCATCGTCACGATCGGCAGCCACGCCAGCGGGCTGACCGGGCGCATGACCTGGATCAACGGGTTGATCGCGGCGTTGACCCGCTTCGACATGCCCGCAACCAGCCCCAGCGGCACCGCCGCGATGGTTGCCAGAAAGAACCCGGCGCCCACCGTTTCAAGGCTGGTCACGATCTGGTCGACGAAGGTCGGCGGGCCGGTAAAGGCATAACCTGCCGCCACCGATTCCGCCGCCGTGACCCGTGCGGCCAGGTATTCGTCGATCAGGCCAAGGAACGCAGACCACACATCGCCCGGCCCCGGCAGCGCGCCCAGCGAAGTCTGCACCAGCGGCGCGAGAAGCGACCACAGGATCAGGAACCCGCCGACCCCGGCCAGCGGCGGCCATGCTGCATCGAAGGCGGCACGCGGCGCTGGAAGGGAAATGCCGAATGGCAGGCGCGCGGCGGTGGACATGGTATTCTCCTTTTCGGCGGCAGGGGCCGGGACGGGCGCAGCGCCCCCGTCCTGGACCTGCGTTTCATCTACCGGAAGGAAGCTATCCTTGCGAAGCGGGACTGCGTTCATGGTCAAGGTCCTTGCTTACTTGACGCCCGCCGGGGTCACGGTCTGGCCCTTTTTCAGGCCGATCGAGAAGCTGGCGAGATAGGCGTTGGGCTGCTTGCCGTTGAAGGTCTTGCCGTCGATGAAGCCGGACTGTTCAGGCTTGAACCCGTCGGTCTGCGGGATCGCGTCCTTGGGGATCACGCCCTGTTCGGCCAGTTCACTGGCAGCGGCCATGTAGAGTTCGGGACGGTAGACAGCCTTGGCGGTATCGAAATACCACTGATCCGGCTTGTCCGTGGCGATCTGGCCCCAGCGGCGCATCTGCGTGAGGAACCACACGGCATCCGAATAGAACGGATAGCCCGCATTCTGCCGGAAGAAGATGTTGAACCCTTCGGCCGGGCGGGTATCGCCGGGCGCAAAGGTGAACTTGCCGGTCATCGACGCGGCGATCACTTCGGCATCGGCGCCGACATAGTTCGGCTTGCTCAGGATCTCCACGGCTTCGGCGCGGTTCTTGCCGTTGTCGGCATCCAGCCACTGCTGCGCCTTGATCAGCGCGCGCAGCAGCGCCTTGGTCGTCTTGGGGTTCTTTTCCGCAAACGCTGCGGTCATCCCCAGAACCTTTTCCGGGTTGTCCGGGAAGATTTCGGCATCGGTGATGACCGGCACGCCGATCTTCTTCTTCACCGCTGCCTGGTTCCACGGCTCACCCACCGAATAGCCATCAATCGTGCCAGCTTCGAGCGTCGAGGGCATCTGCGGCGGAGGCGTGACCGAAAGCTGCATTTCCGCGCTGGTCGTCCCCGCGACGTCACCCGGCAGGTAATAGCCGGGATTCACGCCGCCCGCCGCAAGCCAGTAGCGCAGTTCGTAGTTGTGCGGGCTGGTCGGGAACACCATGCCCCACTTGAGCGGCATGCCCTTGAGGAACGAGGCGGAAATCGGGTGGATCACCTTGCCGTCGGCACCCTTGGGAAGCTTCGGTTCGATCTGGCTCCACACCTTGTTCGACACGGTGATGGCGTTGCCGTTGAGATCGAAGCTGAGCGGCGCGATCAGCGGCACCTTGCCGCCGATGCCAGCCGCCGTGGCGATGGCCTGCCCGGCAAGCATGTGCGCACCATCGAGCTGGCCCGAAGCCACGCCATCGACCAGCACTTTCCAGTTGGCCTGCGGTTCGAGCGTGACGGTCAGCCCTTCTTCGCGGAAAAAGCCCTTTTCCTGGGCGATGGCCAGCGGCGCCATGTCGGTCAGCTTGATGAAGCCGAGCTTCAGCGCCGGCTTTTCAAGGTCACCGGCTGCTGCTGCCGGCTTTTCCGCCGTGTCCGCACCCTTGCCGCAGCCGGTAACGGCGATGCTGGCCAGCATGACTGCCACCATGCCGCGACGGCTGATCCCGAATGTCCGTTGTCCAATCATCCGAACTACCCTCATGTTCGGCGTGACAAACGCAAAAAAACCGCCACGACTTGACCGGAATGGTCAGATCGGGCGGCGACGTTGCCACGCAATGAAACTGATTTGCCGTGGAGCCTGCTTCCATCCAGCTTCGGACGGCGCTTCCTCGACGCCTTGTGAACTACGTGATTCGGGGCCGGTTCGGCAAGCCCTTTTCGCACCGCAGCAGAAAATTATTTCCCGGACTGGTCTGCGATGTATTCGGCAAGGTGCGCCGGATCGAACACTTTTCCATCGAAAAAGCTGTTGTTCTGCATGGTAATTACACCCTGCTGCATGCTCACCGATGTCGGCCCGGCAAGGCTGCCTTCGACCTTGGAACTGGCCCCAGGCAGTGGATCGCCGGTGCCCAGCAGTGCACTGCGGTAAACGTCGGGACGGAATACGCGCGCGGCGCGGCGGGCTTCCCCGGCGTTGAAGCCGGTGCCTTCCCAGCGCACCATCTGGCTGTAGAGCCATTCGGACTGGCTTACCCACGGGAAGTTGGCCGCTTCGCGGTACTGGAACATGAAATCGGCGTGATGCAGCACCGCCCCGCCGCGCGACAGCAGCAGCCGGTCGGATATGGCCCGCCGAATCAGTGCCGAATCACCATCCAGGTAATCTGATCGCGCAAGAATAGCCGCATTGGTTTCATGATTTGCCGGGTCGACAAAGTGTGCGCCTGCCTTGCGCAGCGCGCGGACGAGAGCTTCGACATCGCCGCGCCGTTCGTCCATCGCCGGTTCGCGCAGCGCCAGCACCTTTTCCACCCCGCGGCGCCAGATCTGCGCCGTCAGCAGCACAATCCGCCCGGCCCCGCTTTCCACCGCAACGCTGTTCCACGGCTCGCCCACGCAGATTCCGTCGACCTCGCCCGCACCCAGCGCATCGGCGCAGAACGGCGGCGGTACAGTGGAGATTTCCACATCGTCGTCCGGCCGGATTCCGCAGGCCGCCAGCCAATACCGCAGCATGTAGTTGTGGCTGGAATAGCGGTGGACCACACCGAATCGCAGCGGCTTGCCTGCCGCCTTGCGTTCGTGCGCCAGCCGGGCCAGCGCCGCGCCCACGGCGGCGGGATCGCCCAGCGCCCCTGGCGGACAGACCGCATCGGCAATATCGCTGCGCAAGGTGATGGCATTGCCGTTCAGCCCCAGCACGAAGGGCACGGACAGCGGCACCGCCGGGCGTCCGCGCCCCAGAGTCGTGGCGATCGCCAGCGGCGCGACCATGTGCGCGGCATCGCTGTGTCCGTAGAGCAGCCGGTCCAGCACCGTGGCCCAGCTCATGTCCCTGACCAGCCGCAGCGACAGCCCTTCTTCTTCGGCAAAGCCGTGTTCGCGCGCGAGAATCGGCAGGCAGGCATCCACCAGCGGCAGAAAGCCGATGGTCATTTCGATCGGCATCACGTCCCCCCCATCAACGTATGCGCGGTGACGACCGCTTCGGCAATGTCGCCAATGCGCTTGCCCTGGTTCATCGCGGTCTTGCGCAGTTCGGTATAGGCCTGCGGTTCGGTAAAGCCGCGGCTGTCCATCAGTATCCGCTTGGCCCGGTCGATCGTCTCCCGCTCCGCCAGCTTGCCCTTGGCTTCGGCCAGATCGGATTGCAGGCGGGAAAAGGCATTGAAGCGGCGCACCGCGAGATCGAGAATCGGGCGGATGCGGTGCGGTGCCAGTCCATCCACCACGTAAGATGAAACGCCCGCGTCAATTGCCGCGCCGATGGTTTCATCGTCGCTTTCATCGACGAACATGGCGATGGGCCGGGCCAGCACCCGGCTGACGGCAAAGTATTCCTCCAGCACGTCGCGCGAAGGATTGCCGAGATCCATCAGCACGATGTCCGGCGAAATCTCGCCAATCCGGGCCACCAGCCCGCGCCGTTCGGTCACCACGAAAATCTCGCAGTCCGCAATGGTCGCTAGACCTTCCTGGATGACAGCCGCGCGGCTGGCACTTTCATCGACGATGGCGATGCGCATGCCCAGCCTTGTGCGTTGCAGCATGGTGATTTGCAACAGCCATCAAGACCATATCCGCCGTTCCGGGCGGCAGCGCGCGCGATTGTTGCCACTGCCTAGCGCGCGGCCTTGACCTCTTCGGCCGTGATCGGATCGCTGTAACTGTTGCCAAAATTGGTGCGCACGTAATTGACCACGCCCGCAATCTGCTCATCGCTCATCATGCCCGCGAAGCCCGGCATCCCGTGCATGCCGTGGAGGACGACGTAGGCGGGGTAAGCTGCGGATTCGAGGTTGGGATTGCCCGCCAGCGCCGGATAGAAGCCTGCCCCTTTCGCCCCCTTGGCGTCGCCCATGTGGCACCCGGCACAGACCCGCTTGTACAGTTTGGCCCCATCGGGTTCGCTGAAGCGGAACGGAGATACGAACGCGCCGTCGGCATCGCCCGCGCCGCCGCCGATCATGCTGGCCTTGGCCGATTCGCTTTCGGGCGCAGCCTGCGCGAAGGCGGCAGCGCCGACAGAGGCCAGCGAAAGCGCCGCTGCGGCGGCAAGGATGCAGGTTGCAGTCTTCATCGTTCAGCCCGCCATGACACGTTGGTGGAGACGCGAAATCGCGTCGAGAGAAGAGGTGATCGCGCCTTCCTGCCACGCCGGAATGTAGGAGGCATGCTCCCCCGCCAGCAGGATGCGCCCGTCGATCTGGCACAGGTTCTTGTAGTGTTCGGCGCGCAATTCATCGGTCCACCCGCCGGCGCATCCCTGCACCCACGGCACGCGGTGCCAGCCCACCGCAACCCCGCTCAGGAACTCATCCTTGTACTGCGGGTGAATCTGCGCGCCCCAGGCCACGGTTCGCGCCACGCGTTCCGCCGGGGACAGCGACGTGTACTCGAAAGCATAGGCACCGAACGTGTAGGCCCCCAACAGCGTAGCCGGGCCTTTCGACCCGTAGTTGGAACTGGGATAGCTGATCTGCGCAATCGGCAGGTCGGTATTGGTGATCCCGCCGTAGATGCTTTCGTCCTGTTCCCAGAACCGCCGCTTGAACTCCAGCCCGACCTTGAGCGCGGCCATGTAGGGCACGGCCTGGATGGCGTTGGCCATCGGCGCATCGACGTTCATCTCGATCTGGCTGAGCACCGAAAGCGGGATCGTGCACAGGCACCAGTCCGCCTTGGCCGTGCCGCGCGCGCCGGTCACCGTGTCGACATAGGACGCCGTGACGCCCTTTTCATCCTGCTGAATCTTGTCGATCCGGCTGTTCAGCCGCACGAGATCGCCCACTTCGCGGGCAAACGCCCTGGGTATCATGTCCATGCCGCCCACCGGTTGAAAGATCGCGGTATGGTGCTGGGTTGTCAGCGACGTGGAGATGTTGCGCCACAGCTTCGACTGCAGAATATCGTCCAGCGCCATCGGCTCGGAAGGCACCGGCTCTGCCGTCAACCCGCCGCCGGGATATTTTGTCCAGCCGCGGCGGTTGCTTGATGCCGGGCCTTTGACATAGCGGAAGTCCTTGTCCAGCGCCCCCCAGTCGCGCACCGCATCGAGCAGGATTTCCCGGTCTTCCTTCGTAACGGCGTCATCAAGCGCGTTCTTGTTGACCGCCTTGGCCATAAGTTCGCCGACATGGCCGTAGAAGTCCGACTGGATATGCCGGTACCGCTGAGGCTGCCCGCCGAACGCCATGGTCGAATGGAGATAGGCGTTGTAGTTGAGCTGCATGAACGGCTCAAGCGCGACCCCCAGTTCCTGGCAATAGTGCATGATCGCGGTGTGGTTGTGTGGAATGCGCCAGGGGCCGGGGTTGATGTAATTGCCGGGCGCGAACGTGCAGTTCTGCGTTTCACCGCCGAGTTCGGTAAAGCTGTCACCGCCGCGCAGCGTCCAGCTCCGCCCGCCGATACGGCCGTTGTATTCCAGCACCTGCACCTTGTACCCGGCCTTGCGCAGTTCCAGCGCCGCGACCAGCCCAGCCAGCCCAGCCCCCAGAATCAGCACGGAACTGCCCTTGGGATTGCCATCCAGCTTTATCGGCCCCTTGAAGGGCGAGGCATGGGCTTGCCCCAGGCTCGACATCGCCATGTACATGGCCGATGCGCCCGCCGTGCGGCCGATCAGCGTCAGGAGATCGCGCTTGCTCATCGGCAATGCGGTGTTCGTCATCAAAGTACCCCTGTATCGCCGACGATCGGGCTGCCTGCCCACAATGCGGGAGCCAGGCTGCATGAGCGTACAAATCGGGACGTGCTGCAAGTGCTTTGATGCGTTCCAGGGCCGCGCGATCATACGGCATTTGGCGTATTTGATTCGAAGGCACCGGCAGGAAGGCGTTCCTTGCCGGTGCCTTTGTCATTCGGTCCATCCGCGCCGAAGCGCCTCGCCTTCAGTCTACGCTGACCCTCACGTGCAGCGGCAACCGTTCGGTCGGCATGCCGCCATAGACGATCCGCTCGTCCGGGTCGGTCAGCCGGAGGTTGGGAAACCCGAAGATCATCCGGCTGACGATCGCGCGCGTCACCATGCGCGCAAGGCTCTGCCCAGGGCAAAGGTGCGGCCCGAACCCGAAGGTCAGGATATCGCGCGGATCGCGGGTGATGTCGAAGCGGGTGGGATCGGGATACTTGTCAGGATCATAGTTGGCCGCACCAAGCGAAAGATGCGCGACCATGCCGGGGTAGATCGGCGTGCCGCCAACGACATGCTCCTTGACCACGAAGCGGTGGCGGAAGTTGCCAAGGCAATCGACGCGCATGCATTCTTCCAGCGCGATGTTGAACAGCGAAGGATCTTCCCGCAGCAGGGCAAGCTGGTCCGGGTGGCGCAGCAACCGCAACACTGCGTTGGACGATGTGGCCGTAACCGTGCCAAGACCGGCGGTGAACAACTGAACCAGCGTGGAAAACAGCTCTTCGACCGAAATCACGCCCTTTTCGTCATGCGCAGCGATTACAGTGCCGACCAGATCGTCTTTCGGCGCGATCCGCCTTTCCTCGATCAGGGTCTTGCAGAAGTCCTGCACGGCGTTGAAAGCCGCCATGTATGCGGGCGGTTTGGGGGCGCCGGGCGGCACCGTGGCGACCAGTTCCAGCGCGTTGGACAAGTTGATGAACAGGGGCCAATCCCTGGGATCGAAATCGAATACGCTGCCCAGCAGGATGCGGTACATCAGCGGACCGGCGAACTCGGTCACCATGTCGAACTGACCCTTGGCCGCCAGTTCACCAGCCAGCGCATCGACCATCGCCTCGACATCGTCCTTCAACCGCGCGACGCGGTTCGGCGCAAAACCGGGCTGCATCAGGCGGCGCATGCGCGAATGTTCGGGCGGATCGAAATCGACGACCAGCGGCAAGCCGTTGAAATAATCAAACAAGTCCGTGCCCCAGCCCGGCTTCGGCACCGCGCTGATGATCTCGTGCGTGCGCAAGGCCCACTGCACCTGCTCGTGACGGCAGATAACGACATGGGTGTGCCCTTGCACCGTGGTGTAGAACGGCGGGTTCCTGGCCCATTCCGCGAAATAGGACGGCGCATTGGCTTTCATGTCCTGTCCGAACAGGTCCACGTCCCGGAAGCGCCCCGGATCAAGCGCAGGCATTGCAGGCTTTTCGATCAGTGTTGCGTCAGACATCCAAAGGTTCCCATTGTCCAAAGGCGTGCGCCAGGGTTCGGCGCAGCCTGCCCTGGCGGGCGAAGCGGCTGGCCGATCGATGCAAAGCGGTCCTGGCGTTGTGGGAACCTTTTACCGGCAACGACGGAACACGCATAAACCAATAATTCAACGCTCGGTCAGGCCGGAACCGGGCGCGTGCATGGCATCATGCAGCCTCGCAAAAATCAGCAGCGGGGATTGGCACCCTCGGCCGGCGCAGGTAACGTTCGGCAGCAATCGGACAGGGTGGCAGGGCAAGCGGCATGGTGACATTCACGATCAACGGCAGACCGGCTTCGGTCGATGCCGATCCGGCCATGCCGATCCTGTGGGTCGTGCGCGAACGGCTGGGCCTGACCGGCACCAAGTTCGGATGCGGCAAGGCGCTGTGCGGAGCCTGCACGGTCCATCTCGATGGCGTGCCGATCCGCAGTTGCTCCACCCCGCTTGCCGAAGCAGAGGGCCGGGAAATCACCACCATCGAAGGGATCGGCGCGGAAGGCGGCGGGCCGGGCACGGTGCAGCAGGCGTGGATTGCCGAACAGGTGCCGCAATGCGGCTATTGCCAGTCCGGTCAGATCATGGCCGCAACCGCCTTGCTGCGGACGAACCCGAAACCCAGCGATGCCCAGATCGACGAAGCGATGGCCGGAAACCTCTGCCGTTGCGGCACTTATGGCCGCATCAGGCGAGCGATCAAGGTGGCCGCCGGGCTGATCCCGGCGACGTCTGAGGAGCAAGGCGCGTGAGCGCCCCGGAACCTCCGCGCCGCAGCCGGGCGGCAAAGTGGACCCGCCGCGGCTTCATCGGCGCGGGGGTCATGGCCGGGGGCGGCTTGCTGATCGGCGTTGGCGTCAGGCCGGGCAATCCAGTGGAAAAGCTTGGGCCGATCGTTGCCAGCGGGCCGGGTGAAGACCTGATCAACAGTTGGGTAAAGATCGGCGCAGACAACGCGGTTACCGCCATCGTCCCGCACTGCGAAATGGGCCAGGGCGCCCATTCCGTGCTGGCGCAGATGCTCGCCGACGAACTTGACGCCGACTGGTCGCTGGTGCGTGTCATGCAGGCACCTGCCGACGGTAACTATGCCGTTCCCGATGTCGCGCGCGTGTTTGTCGCACCGGGTACGCTTGGCGGGCCGGACTGGCTGGAGCCCACGTGGAACGGGATGTTCACACGTCTCGCCCGCCTCGCCGATGGCATGATTACCGGCGGCAGTTCGTCGGTCCGGGCTACCGGGCAGCATACCATGCGCATTGCAGGCGCAGCCGCGCGGCATATGCTGGTGGCCGCTGCAGCGCAGGAATGGGGCGTGCCCACCGACGAGATTACGACGGCCAACAGCGTGCTGTCGCACAAGCCTTCGGGCAGGACGGCGCCCTATGCCCGCTTTGCCGCAGCCGCCGCCGAACAGGACATGCCGCAAACGCCACAGCTCAAAGCGCCGGCGGCCTACCGGCTCATGGGCACCAGCATGCCGCGCATCGACATTCCCGCCAAAGTCGATGGCAGCGCCGCCTTCGGTATCGACGCGACCGTACCCGGCCAGACGCTGACCTATGCCGCCGTCCGGCGCGCACCCGTTCCCGGAACGAAGATCACCGCGATGGACGCAAAGGCCGCGCAGGCGATGCCGGGCGTGCGCCAGGTAGTGAACATGGACGATTTCATCGCGGTCCTTGCGGACGGGTACTGGCAGGCACAGCAGGCGCTCGACACGGTGGAGGCGCAATACAGTGCTCCGGAGAGTACGTCAGAAGCCGCGATTGCGACAAGCGCCGATCAGTTCGCCCGGTTCTCGCGCGCGCTGGACGATGCAGGCCGCGATGGTGGTGATTCCATCGTGGCGATCGGTGATACGGGCGCGGCGATTGCGGCGGCGAAAACGCGCGTAAAGGCTGAATATAAAGTTCCCTTCCTTGCCCACGCGCCGATGGAGCCGATGAACGCGACCGTGTGGCTGCGCGATGGCATGTGCGACGTGTGGACCGGCACGCAGGTTCCGCTGATGGCGCGAAGCGCGGTCGCCAAGGCAACCGGGCTGGATGCCGATGCGGTAACCATCCACCAGCCGCTGCTGGGCGGAGGTTTCGGGCGGCGTCTTGAACTCGATTACGTGACCATGGCGGCGCGGATCGCCACGAAGACCCGCGGCCCGGTGAAGATGATCTGGTCGCGCGAGGAAGACACCCAGAAGGGCCTTTATCGCTGCGCCGACATGGCCCGTGTCGAAGGGGGGATCAGTGACGATGGGCGGCTGACCAGCTACGACGCAATCTTCACCCAGCGCAACGAACCAGGCGGCGCGCACGATTGCCCGTTCTATGCCATCCCCGCGCGAACGGTCAGGGTCGCCCCGGCAGAACTCCACCTGCCCTTTGCCTCGTTCCGCTCGGTCGATCACAGCCAGCAGGGTTTTTTCATAGAAAGCTTCATCGACGAAGCCGCGCACGCCGCCGGGCGCGATCCAATGGACTTCCGCCTGGCGATGCTCGACGCATCACCGCGCCACAAGGCCGTGCTCGCCAAGGCCGCTGCTATGGCGGGCTGGGGCGCTCCGCCCGTGCCGGGGCGTGGCAAGGGTGTGGCACTGGTCGAATCGTTCGGCACGATCGTGGCCGAAGTGGTCGAAGTGGACATGACTGGTGGCGCGCCGCGCGTAACCAATGTCTGGTGCGCCGCCGATCCCGGTTTTGCCATGAACCCCGATGGTTTCCGCAACCAGATGGAAGGCGGCATCGTGTTCGGCCTGACAGCGGCACTGCATGGCGAAATCACGATCCACGACGGCGCGGTGGAGCAAAGCAACTTTCACGACTACCCGCTGATCCGCATGGATGAATGCCCCCAGATCGCCGTCGCAATCATCAACGGCGATGCGACGCGACTGGGTGGTGCGGGCGAGCCGGGCCTCCCGCCCGCAGCGCCCGCGCTGGCCAACGCGATCTTTGCGGCCACCGGCAGGCGGTTGCGCGAACTGCCGGTGGCCCGCCAGTTCGTCTGACCCCACGCCGTTCCGACACAGCCCGTCGTACTCTGGAGTCTGCAATGCCCTTCGCCCCCATTCCGTCACCGACGATCCCCACTTCGGACGGAGAGCATTTTCCGGTGCGGCGGATCTACTGCGTCGGGCGCAACTATCGCGCCCACGCGATCGAAATGGGTGGCGATCCCGACCGCGAACCGCCGTTTTTCTTCCTGAAACCGGCCGATGCCATCGTGGCGGGCGACAGCACCATCGTCTATCCTCCGCGCACGCAGGATTTTCAGCACGAAATCGAACTGGTCGTCGCCATCGGAAAGGGCGGGCGCGACATCCCGGTGACCAGCGCACTCGATCACGTCTATGGCTATGCGGTGGGCCTCGACATGACCCGGCGCGATCTTCAGGCGGTTGCGCGCAAGGCGGGGCGGCCGTGGGACATGGGCAAGGGGTTCGACCAGTCCGCTCCGTGCGGTCCGCTGTCCCCGGTCAGCCAGGTCGGGCACATCGCCACCGGAACGATCAGCCTTGCGGTCAACGGATCGATCCGCCAATCGAGCGATCTGTCGCTGATGATCTGGAGCGTAGCCGAAGTCATCGCCGACCTTTCGCGTTACGGCACGCTTGTGGCGGGCGACCTGATCTACACCGGCACGCCGGAAGGTGTCGGGGCGGTGCAGCCCGGCGACGTCCTGACCGGCAAAATCGATGGCCTGCAAAGCCTCACGGTGACCATCGCCGGTTGAACGGATCCGGCATCATGGCGCGAAAGGTGCGCGCGCAACGCCCTGAAACCATTTTCCTACATGTACCAATATGCTTATTTGGCTGGGCTTCACCCCGTTTGGAAGGACGCCCCGATGTCTGTTCTCGAAGCCCTGATTTCCCCGATTTCCGCAATTATCGACAAGGTCATTCCCGACAAGGAAGCCCGCGACAAGGCCAAGCTGGAACTGCTGCGGCTGGAAGGCACGCAGGAACTCGAACAGTTGCGCACGCGCATGTCGGCAATCGTGGCGGAGGCCAATTCCGCCGATCCGTGGACCAGCCGGGCCCGCCCCGGTTTTCTTTATGTCATGTACATCATGATCCTTTGGGCCTTGCCGATGGGCATGATCGCGGCCTTCCGACCATCGGCCGCAATGGGCATTGCAGCCGGCATCAACGCCTATCTCAACGGCCTTCCCGAACCGCTTTATGCGCTGTTCGGCACCGGATACCTTGGCTATACTGCCGCCCGCCAATGGGGCAAGGCACGCGGCACTGATCGCTAGGCATGGCAGACCGTCTGCCTGCGTGCCCACGGTCTGGTTAGCTTTCGGTAACCTTGGGCTGCTATTGCCCTTATCCCATGATCAGGTCGTCTTCGCCCATCCCGCATCTTGACCGCGCCCACGGGTCGCACCGGCGCCCGTTGGCGCGCGCGGTCCTTTCGGCGCTGCTCCTGCCCGCCATTCTTGCAGCGACAGGTTGCAGTTCTCCCGAAGAACGCGAAACCGCCGCCCGTCTGATGGAAATCGAAGCAAAGGCCGAAGCCGCCGACAAACGGTCGCGCAAGGCGCTGACGATGGCGATCTCGAATGCCCCTTCCGGCATGTCGGACCCCGATCCCACCGCTGGCGAGGGTTTTGTCGAGGATCAGGACGACGACCAGCCACGCGAAGGCGGCTTTGAAGACGGCGTGATCGAATCGGGCGGCGATGAAGCGGAAACCCCGCCTGCGCCATTGATCCCGCCGGGCAGCAACGTTCCCGCATTCTGACCGGTGCCACTGCCCGATTGCCTGACCGCGATCACACGGGGTTGCACACGCGCCGTCACCGGCTATCACCGCGCATGATCTGGATTGCCGGGAAAACGCCATGACAAACGCTCAGACCGGCCGAGAAGGCGCTGCACCGGTGGTGTATGTGCTCAACGGCCCCAACCTCAACCTGCTTGGCCTGCGCGAACCGGAGATTTACGGATCGCAGACGCTCGACGATATCGCCGGGATGCTGGAAGACCGCGCCCGCGAACTGGAGCTTGAAATCGACCTACGCCAGTCAAATCACGAAGGTCATCTCGTCGACTGGCTGCACGAAGCGCAGGCCAGCGCGGCAAAGGCGGTGCTGCTCAACGCCGGGGCGTTCACTCACACCTCGATCGCCCTGCATGATGCGATCAAGGCGATCCGCGTGCCTGTGATCGAGGTGCACCTGTCCAACCCGCACCGGCGCGAAGCCTTTCGCCACACGTCCTATGTCGGCATGGCGGCGCTTGGGACAGTCGCCGGATTTGGCGCAAACAGCTATATCGCTGCGCTCGAAGCGGCCGCGCGGCTTTAGGCCGTAAGGCGTTTTTCCACGATCTGGCCCCGCCACCCCTTGCCAGCGTAGCGGCAGGAGGGCATGGCGATTGGCCTGAATTGTTACCCTTCAAGGAACGCACAATGGGTCACGACCGCGGCGAAAAGGCCGAAAACATGGCAATTGATGGCAAGCTGGTGCGCGAACTGGCCGAACTGCTCGCCGAAACCGGCCTGTCGGAAATCGAAGTGGAAGACGGTGACCGCAAGATCCGTGTCGCCCGCCAGATCGCCGCAGCGCCGGTGCAACAGTACGCCGTTGCCGCACCTGCCCCGGTTGCAGCCGCTGCACCGCCTGCCGCTGCGGCCCCTGCCGCCGCCGCGGCCGCCCCGGCAGAAGACCACGCCAATGCCGTGAAATCGCCGATGGTCGGCACATGCTACATGGGACCGGAACCGGGCGCTGCCAATTTCATCACCGTCGGGCAGACGGTGAAAGCGGGCGATACGCTGCTTATCATCGAAGCGATGAAGGTTATGAACCCGATCGTCGCCCCCACTGCCGGCACGGTCAAGGCCATCCTCGTCGACAATGCGCAGCCGGTCGAGTTCGACCAGCCGCTTGTCGTGATTGCCTGAGGCGGAACGCATGGCCATCCAGCGCCTGCTGATCGCCAACCGCGGCGAAATTGCGCTGCGCATCCACCGCGCCGCGCATGAAATGGGCATTGAAACCGTGGCGGTCCATTCCACTGCCGATGCCGATGCCATGCACGTGCGGCTGGCCGACCACGCGGTGTGCATCGGCCCCCCCGCAGCCAAGGACAGTTACCTGAACATGGCGGCGATCATTTCCGCCGCCGAAATCACGCATGCCGACGCGATCCACCCCGGCTATGGCTTCCTTTCCGAAAACGCCAAGTTCGCGGAAATCGTCGAAGCGCACGGGATCACCTGGATCGGGCCGAAGCCCGAACATATCCGCACCATGGGCGACAAGGTGGAAGCCAAGCGTACGGCTGGCGCCCTTGGCCTGCCACTCGTGCCCGGATCGGACGGCGCGGTTGCGGAAATCGAGGAAGCGCGCACGATAGCCGATGCCATCGGCTATCCGGTGATCATCAAGGCCGCATCGGGCGGCGGCGGGCGCGGCATGAAAGTGTGCAACAGCCCCGATGAACTGGAAACGCTGATCCAGCAGGCTGGCAGCGAAGCCAAGGCGGCGTTCGGCGATGCTACGGTCTATATAGAAAAGTACCTGGGCAACCCGCGCCACATCGAGTTCCAGATCTTTGGCGATGGCAACGGCAACGCGATCCATCTGGGGGAGCGCGACTGCTCGCTCCAGCGCCGTCACCAGAAAGTGCTGGAAGAAGCGCCATCGCCGGTCATCTCGCCCGAAGAACGGGACCGCATGGGCGGTATCGTGGCCAGGGCAATGGCTGACATGGGGTATCGCGGCGCGGGCACGATCGAGTTCCTGTGGGAAAACGGCGCGTTCTATTTCATCGAAATGAACACCCGCCTGCAGGTGGAACACCCGGTTACCGAGGCGATCACCGGGGTCGATCTGGTGCGCGAACAGATCCGCATTGCCGATGGCAAGCCGCTTTCGGTCAAGCAGGAAGAGATCGAGTTCAAGGGCCACGCGATCGAATGCCGCATCAACGCGGAAGACCCGTTCACCTTCGCCCCTTCGCCGGGGCTGGTGAAAAGCTACCACGCCGCAGGCGGCATGCATGTGCGCGTCGATTCGGGCCTTTATGCCGGATACCGCATCCCGCCGTACTATGATTCGATGATCGCCAAGCTGATTGTCTATGGTCGCACCCGCGAAGGCTGCATCATGCGGCTCAAGCGCGCGCTGGAAGAAATGGTGATCGAAGGCCCCAAGACCTCGATCCCGCTGCACCAGCGCCTGCTGAAGGAGCCGGATTTCCTGAGCGGTGACTACACCATCAAATGGCTGGAAGAGTGGCTGGCCAAGGACGCCTGACCCCACGGCACCGCCGCAGACGCATACCGAAAGCCCCCGCTCAGGCGGGGGCTTTTTCGTTGGCGCTCATTTTTCGTTGGCGCTCAGGCGCGCGGCTTCCACGTGACCACGCGCCACAGATAGGCGATCAGGATCACCACCAGCGATCCTGTCGCCACCGGGCCGGTGTATCGGTCAATCTCGGAAAAGTTGCGGCCCAGATAATAACCCGCTCCGGCGAGAATCGCGTTCCAGATCGCCGCCCCTGCGAACGTGAACGCCAGAAACCGGATATGCCCCATCCGGGTCAGCCCGGCCGGGAGCGAGATCATCGTGCGCATGAACGGAAAGAAGCGCACGACAAACACCACCCACTGGCCATGCCGCTGGAAGAACGCGACGATCCGCTCCACATCGTCCCAGTCCACAGTAAGCCAGCGCCCGAAACGGCGTACCACGGGATAAAGGCGCTGATACCCCAGCTTGCGGCCCAGCAGATACCAGACGTAATTGCCCAGCGTGCTGCCCACCGTTCCCGCCAGCATCAGTGGCCAGAAGTCCATGCGCCCGCGCGCCACGGCAATCCCGCCCAGCCCCATGATGACTTCCGAAGGGATTGGCGGAAACACGTTTTCGATGACCATCAGGAAGGCGATGCCCCAATAGCCGCCGCCTTCGATCAGGGTGGTGATCCAGTCGTTCATGGGGTCATAACCGCCAGATCACCGTCCGTATCCCGCCAGCCAGCACCGCAAGCGTGCCGTCACGCGCGCTGGAGCCGCCGCTCTATGGCATCCCAGATCATCGCGGCGGTATCGGTGCCGTTGAACCGGTCGATGGCGACGATCCCGGTAGGCGATGTCACATTGATCTCTGTCAGATAGCGCCCGCCGATCACGTCGATCCCGACGAAGATCAGCCCCAGCCGCTTCAGCTCCGGCCCCAGTGCGGCGCAGATTTCCCGTTCCTGCGGGGTGAGTTCGGTCTTTTCGGCATAGCCGCCCACGGCAAGGTTGGAACGGAACTCGCCCTCGCCCGGCTTGCGATTGATCGCACCGGCCACCTCCCCGTCGACCAGCACGATGCGCTTGTCGCCCTGGGCAACCTCAGGCAGAAACGCCTGCACCATGTGCGGTTCGGGCCATGTCTGGTTGAACACCTCGAACAGCGCGCCAAGGTTTTCACCGTCTTCGGAAACGCGGAAAATCGCCTTGCCGCCATTGCCGTGGATCGGTTTGATCACGATCGCCCCGTGGCGCTTCTGGAATGCACGCACTTCGTCGACCGAGCGGGTGACAAGCGTCGGTGGCATGAAGCGCCGGTAATCGAGCACCATCACCTTTTCGGGTGCGTTGCGCACGCTGCGCGGGTTGTTGACCACCAGCGTCTCGCCCTCGATCCGCTCAAGCAGGTGGGTCGCGGTGATGTAGCCCATGTCGAACGGCGGGTCCTGGCGCATCAGCACAACGTCGATGTCACGGCCAAGGTCGATCCGCCGCGTCTCCCCGGCGGAGTAGTGATTGCCCGCTTCGCGCTGGACAGTAACCGGAGTGGCATGGGCGATCAGCCGGTCATCCTCGTCGAGCGAGAGCGAACCCACGTCGTAATGAAAGACCTGATGGCCGCGCGCCTGCGCGGAAAGCATCAGGGCAAAGCTGGAATCCCCGGCGATGTTGATGGTCTGGAGCGGGTCCATCTGGACCGCGACGCGCAAGGACATGGCTTAAGGCTACCTCAGGGGTTTCTCTCACCCGCGCCTTAAAGCCGAATTATGGCCCGCGCGACCATTTTCGCGCCTGCGCCACATCGGCGCCAACACGAATTGCATGACAAGGAATGCCTGATGCGCAAGATCTTTACCGTCGCCGCTGCCACAATCGCCGTTCTGGGCTGGTCGAGCCAGGGCATCGCCAACCCCGACCCGCACCCCACCCAGGCGCCGCACGATGGCGAACACCACGAAGGCGATCATGCCGACAGCCACAAGGAAGGGGAGCACCACGAAGGTGAAGCCCATGACAGCGAGCATCATGAAGGCGAACATCACGCCGAGCACGCCCCTGCCCACTGATCGCGCCTGATACGCGATGGCCCTAAGCGCCGGGTTGCCAGGCATTGGCGATCCGGCGCGGCCAGCAGCGCGGCGCAATCAGGATCACGTCGATCCGAAGCGAATCCCCTGCCCGTGCAAAACGCGGGGCAATCGCCTCGGCCGCGCGGGCCACGCGCCGCAACCGCCAGTGATCGACCGCCGTACCGAGAGCCGCGGCATCGCGCCGCCATTTCACTTCGACGAAGGCGACGGTCCGTCCCCGCCGCGCTACCAGATCGACCTCACCCACCGGCACTTTCACCCGCCGCGCCAGAACGCGCCAGCCGGTGAGCCGCAACCACCACGCCGCCACCGCCTCGCCCCGGCGCCCTCGCTTTTCCGCTTCGCTCCGGCTGTGAGTCGAACGGCGCATCCGGCGAAAACCCTCAATCCCGGAAAGACAGTGCCAGCGCATAGAGCGCCTTGCGATCAAGCCCGTGCGCCTTGGCGACCTTTCCGGCTGCCTGACCGGGCGCCATTTCAGCCAGCGCCGCGCGCAGCTCGGCCTCGATGGCATCCTGCGCAGGAGCGGCGGCTGCCAGCGGCGGACCGATCAGCAGCACGATCTCCCCGCGCGGTGGATGCGCAGTGTAATGCGCGGCCAGATCGGCGGCAGTGCCGCTGCGGCACTCTTCGTGCAGCTTGGTCAATTCGCGCGCCACCGCCACTTCGCGGCCGGGCAGATGCACGGCTATCGCTTCCAGCGAAGCGACAAGCCGCGGTCCGGTTTCATAGAACACCAGCGTCGATGGCACAGCCGCCAGTTCGGCCAGCACATCGCCGCGCGCCTTTTCCTTGGCAGGCAGGAACCCGGCAAACATGAAGCGGTCGGTCGGCAGACCTGCCAGCGACAGCGCCACGACCAGCGCGCTGGGCCCTGGGATCGAGGTGACCGGGATACCGCGCTCCCGCGCATCGCGCACCAGCCGATAGCCGGGATCGGAGATCAGCGGCGTTCCCGCATCCGAAACCAGCGCGACCGGGATTTGCGCCATTTCGGACAGCAGGGCTTCGCGCGCCTGATCGCTGGCATGATCGTCATACCGCCGCATCGGCTTGTGCAAGCCAAGAAGATTCAATAATTTGCCTGTCACGCGTGTATCTTCGCAAGCGATCAGCGCGCAGCGACCAAGCGTGTCTGCCGCACGGCGAGATACGTCACCAAGATTGCCAATCGGGGTGGCGACTATATACAGGCCGGGTTCAAGCGGGGGCGTATCCATGCGCCATTCCATGGACCGGGTAGCGACAAGCGACAAGAGGGTGAGCCGGAATGATCAAGGGGCACGAAGCCGCACAGCACACCGCTGACGCGCGCGGATCGCGGCGCTGGGCGATGAAGGCAACGGTTGTCGGCACGCTGGCGTTGCTGGCCGGGTGTACCGTCATTCCCAAGGGCGCGGTCGGTCCAGCTCCTGAACCCACCGAAAAGGCGCCCGACGCCAATGTGCTGCCGACCGATGCCGGGCGCCACCGCGTGGCGCTGCTGGTGCCGTTGACGGGGCCGAACGCCGCTGTCGGCCAGTCAATCGCCAATGCCGCGACGATGGCCCTGCTCGATACCAACGCCGCCAACCTGCGCATCACAACCTACGATACCGCGGCCAGCGCCGGGGCCGCCGCGACGCGCGCGGTGGCCGATGGCAACCGCCTGATCCTGGGACCGCTTCTGTCGGACGATGTGCTGGCGGTTTCGGGTGTGGCACGCCCGGCCAAGGTGCCGATGATCACTTATTCCAACGATAGCGCCGTTGCCGCGCGCGACGTGTTCGTGATGGGCCAGGCGCCGGGCCAGTCCATTGCCCGCGTGCTTGGCTTTGCGCGTTCGCGCGGCGTCCGCTCGGTCGCCGCGATCATCCCGACCGGCGATTACGGCCAGCGCGCAATGTCGGGGCTGACCGCCGGGGCGCAGGCCAACGGGCTGACCGTGACCGCTGTCGAAACCTATGATCGCGGCAACACCTCGGTCGCCAGCGCCGTGCGCCGCGCAAAGGACAAGGGCGGATTCGATGCCCTGTTGATTGCCGATGGCAGCCGCATCGCGCTCCAGGCCGCGCCCTTGGCGGGCAAGGACGTGCGCCTGCTTGGCACCGAACTGTGGAGCGGCGAAGGCGTTCTGGCGCGCACCGCGGCCATGCGCGGGGCATGGTTCGCCGCCGTGTCGGACGGGCGCTTCGGCCAGTTCGAAACATCCTATCGCACGCGCTTCGGCGCGGCGCCTTCGCGGCTGGCGACGCTGGGCTACGACAGCGTGCTGCTGACGCTCAACGTCGCGCGAAACTGGAAGCCGGGCACCGTGTTCCCCACCGGCAAGCTTTACGATCCGCAAGGGTTCATCGGGCTGGATGGTGTGTTCCGCTTTACCGCATCGGGCATGGCCGAACGCGCGATGGAAGTGCGGGAAGTCGGCGTCGGCACGTTCTCCACCGTCTCCCCCGCCCCGGCAAAGTTCCAATAAGCCGGGGATTGCGCCGGATAACCGGGTGTCGACGCTTGCGCCCGGAATCGGCCGCGTTCTATACCCGTTCGCATGTCTGACGACCTGTTCGAAAAACTGCCCGCATCCAATCCCGCTGAAAGCTATGACGGTTCGGCCATCGAGGTGCTCGAAGGGCTGGAACCGGTCCGTCGCCGCCCCGGCATGTACATTGGCGGCACCGACGAGCGCGCCTTGCACCACCTTGCCGCCGAAGTGCTCGACAATGCGATGGATGAAGCGGTGGCGGGCCACGCCAACCGCATCGAAGTGCTGCTGGAAGAAGAACCGGGATCAGCCGGGCGGTTGACCATTTCGGACAACGGGCGCGGCATCCCGGTGGATGAACACCCCAAATATCCGGGCAAGTCGGCGCTTGAAGTGATCCTGACCACGCTCCATTCGGGCGGCAAGTTTTCCGGCAAGGCCTATGCCACCAGTGGCGGTCTGCACGGGGTTGGCGTTTCGGTGGTCAACGCGCTGTCGTCGCTGACGCGGATCGAAGTGGCGCGGAACAAGGAACTTTACGCGCAGGAGTTTTCGCGCGGTCTGCCGCTGGGCAGGCTGGAAAAGATCGGCAACGCTCCCAACCGGCGCGGCACGCAGGTAACGTTCGTGCCCGATGCCGAGATTTTCGGCGCCGACGCCCGCTTCAAGCCCGCGCGGCTGTTCCGGCTGGTCCGTTCGAAGGCCTATCTCTTTGCCGGGGTCGAAATCCGCTGGAAATGCGCGCCGTCGCTGGTCAGCGACGACGTTCCGGCCGAGGCGGTATTCCAGTTTCCCGGCGGGCTGGCCGACCACCTGGCCGAACAGGTATCGGGCCGTGAATGCGTGACTACCGTGCCATTTGCCGGACGGCAGGATTTTCCTCCCGGCCCCGACGGGCAGGAAATGGGGCGCGTCGAATGGGCGATCGCCTGGCCGCTGTGGTCCGATGGATCGTATAGCTGGTACTGCAACACCATCCCCACTCCCGATGGCGGAACGCACGAACAGGGCCTGCGTGCGGCGCTGACCAAGGGAATCCGCGCCTTTGCCGATCTGATCGGCCAGAAAAAGGCAAAGGACATCGCGCCCGAAGACATCATCACTGGCAGCGAGATCATGCTGTCGGTGTTCGTGCGCGACCCCCAGTTCCAGAGCCAGACCAAAGACCGCCTGACCAGCCCGGAAGCGGCACGTATGGTCGAAGCGGCGGTGCGCGATCACTTCGACCATTTCCTGACCGACAACATGGAACGCGGCAAGGCGTTGCTGGGCGCGGTGATGGAGCGGATGGACGAACGGTTGCGCCGCAAGGCCGAACGCGAAATCAAGCGCAAGACCGCCACCAGCGCGCGCAAGCTGCGCCTGCCGGGCAAGCTGACCGATTGTTCGGGCGAAGGCGATGGCGAAACCGAGCTATTCATCGTGGAAGGCGATTCGGCTGGCGGCAGCGCCAAGCAGGCACGCGACCGCAAGACACAGGCCATCCTGCCGATCCGCGGCAAGATCCTGAACGTGGCCAGCGCGACGGCGGACAAGATCCGCGCCAACAGCGAAATTGCGGATCTGGCGCTGGCGCTTGGATGTGGCATGCGCAAGGACTGCAACCCGGACGCGCTGCGCTATGACCGCATCATCATCATGACCGATGCCGACGTGGACGGGGCGCACATTGCCACCCTGCTGATGACGTTCTTCTTCCAGGAAATGGCCGAAATCGTGCGGCGCGGGCACTTGTATCTGGCGCAACCGCCGCTCTACCGCCTGACGCATGGCAGCACATCGGCCTATGCCCGCGACGATGCCCACCGCGCCGAACTTGAAGCGACCACGTTCAAGGGCAAGAAGGTCGAAGTCTCCCGCTTCAAGGGGCTGGGCGAAATGAACCCCCAGCAGTTGCGCGAAACCACGATGGCCACCGCCACGCGATCGCTTATCCGCATAACGCTCCCGCCCGAATACGAAGGACGCGCCGCCGTAAAGGAGCTGGTCGACCGCCTCATGGGCCGCGATCCGGCGCACCGCTTCATGTTCATCCAGAACCGCGCGGGCGAAATCGACCCGGAACTGATCGACGCCTGACAGCCTGTGCCGCCTGGCGTATTCGGCCCTAACGTGCTTCGGCGCTCTCGCTCTTCACTTTCGTGAAATCGAAGCGGATGCGCACCCATTCGCCGACTTGCGGCTTGCCGTTGATGCGCGGCGGACGGACAAGGAACTGCCACGCCGCCTGACGCAGCGCGCGGGCGAGCCCCGATCCGCGCGGGGATTCATCCAGTTCCTGACAATCCTCGACGTGGTACCTGTCGACCGTCCGGCAGGCTATCATCGCCCATGATCCGGGTGCGCGCACCGGCGGAAGGTAAGGTCCGATCTCGGCATCGGTCGGCTCACGGTACCATTGGGCATTGTGCAGGCGCACGCCGCCCGGCCCCTCGCCCGCGCTGCTGCCCTCGCCGCCGCCGGCCCCATCCGGGCTGGCAGCGCCCCCGGCAGCCTGCCGCTTCATCCGGCTGACGTCAGTGGCTGCATAATCCTGACGGGAAAGTTCGATGAACCCTTCGGGCCATTGCACCTTGCCGGAAACAGGCACCGGCGGCGGCGCGGTCTGTACCACCGGGTCGGCTGGTTGCGTGGCCCGGTCGGCCTGCGTTGGCGCGGTTTTGGCCGGTTCGCTCTTTTCGCCTTTGTCGGCTTGCGCGGTCTGGCCAAGGTCGATGGCCACAAGCCGCGCGCCACCCGGTTCGACAAACGGCACAAACGCGCCCATGCGAACCATGATGACGAACACCAGCGCCACCGTGGCGAGCGCCAGCACGAAAGCCACGGCCCGCTCACGCGGTGAAGCGCGGTAGCCACGGGCGGCCAGATCATGGTCGGGAATCCAGCGCGCGAGGTTCATCGCGCGCGGGCCTACACGCGGCGCGATGAACCTGCAATTGCAGGCGCTTCAGGCCATGACCCAAAGCGAGCGCAGATGTCCCTGCCCATTGGCAATGCCCCTGCAGACAGGCGGTCACCCCCTTGCACCAACGGGATGCGCTCTCTAACGCTTAACCAGACAATTAGGCAGACAAGGACCGCAAATGCGTTTCGAAGGTACCAGCAATTACGTTGCCACCGATGATCTCAAGGTTGCGGTCAACGCCGCGGTGCTGCTGCGCCGTCCGCTTCTGGTGAAAGGCGAACCGGGCACCGGCAAGACCGTGCTGGCGCACGAAATCGCCAAGGCAGTGAACGCGCCGCTGATCGAATGGAACGTGAAATCCACCACCAAGGCCCAACAGGGCCTGTACGAATACGACGCGGTGGCGCGGCTGCGCGATGGCCAACTGGGCGAAGAGCGTGTTCACGATATCCGCAACTACATCAAGAAGGGCAAGCTGTGGGAAGCCTTCACCTCGCCCCAGCTTCCCGTCCTGCTGATCGACGAAATCGACAAGGCGGACATCGAGTTTCCCAACGATCTGTTGCAGGAACTCGACCGGATGAGCTTCGACGTTTACGAAACGCAGGAGCGGATCGAGGCCAGGGAACGCCCGATCGTGGTCATCACCTCGAACAACGAAAAGGAACTGCCCGACGCATTCCTGCGCCGCTGCTTCTTCCATTACATCAAGTTCCCCGATCGTGAGACGATGCAGGCGATCATCGACGTGCACTTCCCCGGCATCCAGAAGACGCTGGTCAGCAAGGCAATGGACGTTTTCTACGAAGTGCGCGAAGTGCCCGGCCTGAAAAAGAAGCCATCCACGTCCGAACTGCTCGACTGGCTCAAGCTGCTGCTGAACGAGGACATGCCGCTCGACGTGCTGCAGAACCGCGATCCGACAAAGGCGATTCCGCCGCTGCACGGGGCCTTGCTCAAGAACGAACAGGATATCATGCTGTTCGAACGGCTGGCCTTCATGGCGCGCCGCCAGAACTGACCCTGGCAAGAAGGAACCGCCTGCGATGACTGCACCCTATTCCGGCACGTGCGCCTGTGGCGCGGTGAGCGTCACCATTGCAGCGGAACCTGTGGCCACGCGGCAATGCTGGTGCCGCCAGTGCCAGCAGATTGCCGCAGGCGGGCCGACCAACAACGCGATTTTTCCAGCCGACTCGGTGACCGTCGGCGGCACCCTTGCATCGTGCACCTGGACCGCCGCCAGCGGCAGTACGCTGACGTTCCGCTTCTGCCCTTCGTGCGGGACGCAGGTCTACGGGCAAAGTTCGGCGCGCCTGCATCTCAAGACCGTGCGGCTGGGGATGCTTGACGCGGGACACGGCCTGCGCCCGCAAATGGTCATCTGGACCGACGATGCGCCCGACTGGGCCGTGTTGGACCCCGCGCTTGAAAGCTGGCCGCAACAGCCGCCTGCCCCGCCGCCAGCGAATTAGCGGCATCCTCCCGGCATCCGTCAGCTTACGTTGAAGCAATCCTGTCCGGCGCGGCGCAAGGCGGCGCAATAGGCATGCGCGCCCGGCGCGCTGACCCGCAAACGGTAATAGCGCCGCGCGCCGACAACCGCTGGAATGACCGTCTTGCGGAACCCGGCAAGTTCGGGGTGCCGGGCCAGCAGCGCCTGCCAGCGGTCCTCGGCTTCGTCCGGGCTTGTCGCTGCGGCAAGCTGGATCGTCTGCCCTGCCCCCGCAAATTGGGCCGGGACGGCTTGCGCGACGGTTGCCTCACCCGGTATCGGCGGCTCGGCAGCGGCTGCCAGCCTTGGCCTTGCCTGCATCGGCATGTCCGCGTCTGGCCCATCGGTGCCAAGCGCAAGGACCAGCGCCGTATCATCGGTGCGGACGGCGTCGTTGGTTACCACCACGGTTGTCGTATCCGCACGGGTCAGCGCAAACAGCGCCTTGGCAAAGCTGTATGGCAAACGGATGCACCCGTGCGATGCCGGATAGCCCGGCAGGTGCCCGGCATGAATGGCAATGCCGCCCCACGTCAGCCGCTGCATGAACGGCATTGGCGCATTGCTGTAGAGGTTGGAGCGGTGAAACGCCTTCTTCTGCAGGATCGGAAAGACCCCCGCCGGGGTGCCGTGTCCGCGCTTGCCGGTGGATACCGGCGATGATGCCCAGGGTTCCCCATCCTTGAACACATACATCCGCTGCGAAGCCTTGCTCACCACGACCAGCACGCCGGATTGCACTACATCGGCAACCAGCGGAGGCTGGCGTGGTGCGGGTGGTGCAGGTTGAGGCAGCACCACGGCGGGCGCTGCAACCGCGGGAGCAGGCGCGGGCGCGACCTGCGCCTCCGCCCTTTCGGAAAGCCCGACCAGCGATCCAGCCGGCAGCACAGCGCAGGCCAGCGCCAGCAGGCCGACACAGGCACCGATCGCACCAGCGATCCGACCCCCTGTAGAGAATCTGTTAACCATGATGTCCATTGATTACCCCTGCGGGGCCATCACTCAACCTTATTCTGGTCCGGGACGGGCGCGCCACCGGCACGAAGCGCCCGTCGGCCCTTGCCGATCCGCGATCCAGCCCTTAGTCAGCCCTTTAATGCAAAGGAGCGGCTCTGCGTGTTTTTCAATTTCGTCGACGAACTGCGCGCGGCGGGCATCCCGGCCAGCTTCAAGGAGCACCTCGTGCTGCTTGAGGCGCTGGACAAGGACGTGATCGAACAGACGCCGGAAGCCTTCTACTACCTCTCACGCGCCACCTTCGTGAAGGACGAAGGGCTGCTTGACCGGTTCGATCAGGTTTTCAACAAGGTCTTCAAGGGCATCCTGACCGATTACGGCCAGCGCCCGGTCGACATTCCCGAAGACTGGCTGCGCGCCGTTGCTGAAAAGTTCCTCTCGGAAGAGGAAATGGAAAAGGTCAAGGCGCTGGGGTCGTGGGATGAAATCATGGAGACGCTGAAGAAGCGTCTGGAAGAACAGGAAAAGCGCCACAAGGGCGGCACCAAGTGGATCGGAACCGAAGGGACCAGCCCGTTCGGCAATTCGGGATACAACCCCGAAGGCGTGCGCATCGGCGGGGAAAGCAAGCACAAGCGCGCGGTCAAGGTCTGGGAAAAGCGCGAGTTCCAGAACCTCGACAACACGCGCGAACTGGGCACCCGCAACATCAAGGTGGCGCTGCGCCGCCTGCGCCGCTTTGCCCGCGAAGGCGCCGCCGACGAACTGGACCTTGAAGGCACGATCGAAGTGACCGCACGTCAGGGCTGGCTCGACATCCGCATGCGCCCGGAAAAGCGCAACGCGGTGAAGCTGCTGCTGTTTCTCGATGTTGGTGGGTCGATGGACCCGTTCGTTAAACTGGTCGAGGAACTGTTCAGCGCGGCCACGGCCGAGTTCAAGAACATGGAGTTCTTCTATTTCCACAACTGCCTTTATGAAGGTGTGTGGAAGGACAACAAGCGCCGCTGGTCCGACCGGACCAATACCTGGGACATCCTCCACAAGTTCGGCCACGACTACAAGGTGGTGTTCGTGGGCGATGCAGCGATGAGCCCCTACGAAATCAGCCAGCCCGGCGGCAGTGTCGAACACTTCAACGAAGAAGCGGGCGCAGTGTGGATGCACCGCGTGACGCAGACCTATCCGGCAACGGTTTGGCTCAACCCCGTACCCGAACGGCAATGGGGCTATTCGCAGTCAACCAAGATGATCCGCGACCTGCTCGGCGGTTCGATGTACCCGCTGACGCTGGAAGGGCTGGATGGCGCCATGCGCGAACTGACGCGCAAGAAGCACTGAACCGGACGGCAGCGACCGGATTCGGCGGAGGCCCGGTCAGTAAAGCAGGAAGGGCGCGCGCTCGGCGATCCAGGCCGCCTCATCCGGCCCAGCCACCGCTTCCAGATCGGCGGCTTGCGCTGCCGGATTGTCCACCCATTCCCGCAGCGCCGGGCCGCCGTTGATCACGTCGATTGCCAGCTTGTCGAACACGTACTCGTAGGCAAAGTCGCGCCATAGCGGGTAATCGGGGTAAAGCCGCCGGATCGCCTTGAACGCCAGCGCCTGCAAGCGCCACGGCTTGAACGCATCGTGATCGTAGAACCGGCCTTCGGCATGGACCATCAGCGCACTGCACAGCGTCCCGGCATGCTTGTGGAAGGTCGGTTCGAACCAGCATTCGCGGATGGCGCAGCCCTGCAACCACTGCGGCGCGAATCCGTGCATTTCTGCCAGCACGGCCTTTGCATCCAGGTCCGGTGCGCCAAACAGCACTTCCAGCGGGCGCGTGGTGCCGCGCCCTTCGGAAACGGTGGCGCCTTCGATCATCACCGTGCCGGCATAAGCGCGCGCCATATTGAGGCTGGCAGCATTGGGCGAAGGGTTGATCCACAGCCGGTCCTGCGGCCAGCCGAAACCGGGGCCATCTTCGGGCTGCCAGCCTTCCATGGTGATGACCCGGTAATCGACATCCAGGCCGAAGCGGGCGATGAACCAGTGCCCCATTTCACCCAGCGTCATGCCATGGCGCATCGGCATCGGCCCTGCCCCGACAAAGCTTTCCCACCCCGACACCAGCTTCGTGCCTTCAACCGGACGCCCGGCGGGATTGGGCCGATCAAGCACCCACACCGCCTTGCCGGTGCCCGACACCGCTTCGAGCAAGTAAAGCAGCGTGGTCACGAAGGTATAGATGCGGCAACCCAGATCCTGCAGGTCGAACAGGAACACGTCGGCGCTGTCGATCATCGGCGCGGTGGGGCGGCGAACCTCGCCATAGAGACTGAACACCGGGATGCGGTGCACCGGGTCCAGTTCGTCGGCGGTTTCCACCATGTTGTCCTGCTTGTCGCCCTTCAGCCCGTGCTGCGGGCCGAACGCGGCGCTCAGCGTCACGTCGGGAAGCGCCGCCAGCGCATCGAGCGAGTGGACAAGATTTTCCGTCACCGAGGCGGGGTGAGCGACAAGCGCGACGCGCTTGCCGGCAAGCGGTTGACGCAGGGCGGGTTCGGCAAGCAGCCGATCGATACCGAACTTCATGGCGCCAGCGGTGCCGCAAGCACGCCTGCGAAGCAAGTCTCGTGATGGAAGTCCGGGCGGTCTGGCGGGTGCGTTATGGCCCAATAGGATTTGCGCCCGCCCTCTTCCTCGATCACCGCGCTCAGGCCAAAGCGCCAGGGCAGCGGCGGTAGCGTAGCCGCGGGAATCGCGGCATCGAAGATCAGCACCGACTGCCCGCGCCGCGGCGTGCAGACCGGATCGCGCGGGCACGGCCGCGGCGCCATGCCTTCGCGGTAACCGCTGAAGTCATAAGCCGCCCAGCGTTGCGAAGGCGAAAGATTGAACTCGGCATAACCCGCCGTGTCATCACCTTTGACGAACAGTTCAAAGCAGGTTGTCTGCCACAGGCCATCGGCCCTGCCCTTGCCGGCGAACGGCGGCAGAACAACGCGGCTGGCACCTTCGACGCGCCAGCGCAGGACAAGCCAGTTTGGATCAAGCGCGATGATCCGCGTCGATACCGCGCTGACCGCCAGCGCAGGGTGTGCAGCGTGGCAGGCAAGCTCATACGTTTCCAAGCGTCCAACTCCGTGCTAGGCGCGCCATCCCGACCAGAACTGCCCGCATTCAGGTGGCCGAGATGACCGAATACGCTTCCTCCCTGCTGCGCCTGCTGTCAGAGCGCGGCTACGTGCACCAGATGACTGACGCTGCGGCGCTCGATGCGCTGGCGGCAAGGCAGGTGGTGCCGGGCTATATCGGCTTCGATCCGACCGCGCCATCGCTGCATGTCGGGTCGATGGTCCAGATCATGCTGCTGCGCCGCCTGCAACAGGCCGGGCACAAACCGATCGTGGTCATGGGCGGGGGCACCGGCAAGATCGGCGATCCCAGTTTCAAGGACGAAGCGCGCAAGCTGCTGACGACCGACCTGATCGCCAGCAACGTCGCCTCGATCAAGACGGTGTTCGAACGCTTCCTGACCTTTGGCGACGGGCCGACCGATGCCATCATGGTCGACAACAGCGAGTGGCTCGACCGGCTGGAATACATCCCCTTCCTGCGCGAAGTGGGCCAGCACTTCTCGGTAAATCGCATGCTCAGCTTCGATTCGGTGAAACAGCGGCTCGACCGCGAACAGTCGCTGTCGTTCCTTGAGTTCAACTACATGATCCTGCAGGCTTACGACTTCCGCGAACTCGCGCTGCGCCACGGGTGCCGCTTGCAGATGGGCGGGTCGGACCAGTGGGGCAACATCGTCAACGGGATCGAACTGACCCGGCGCATGGATGGCGTGGAAGTGTTTGGCGTAACCACGCCGCTGCTGACAACGGCAGACGGATCGAAGATGGGCAAGACGGCTGCCGGGGCCGTCTGGCTGAACGAAGATGCCCTGCCCGCGTGGGATTTCTGGCAATACTGGCGCAACGCCGACGACCGCGACGTGGGCCGGTTCCTGCGCCTGTTCACCGATCTTCCGCTGGACGAGATCGCCCGGCTCGAATCGCTGGAGGGCAGCGAAATCAACGCCGCGAAGATCGTTCTGGCAAATGAGGTGACCCGGCTGGTGCGCGGCGATGATGCCGCCAGAGCCGCCGAAGCGACGGCCGCCGCGACCTTTGCCGGGGGCGGTGTGGGCCAGGATCTGCCGACGCTGGTGGTGGCCGATTCGTCAATCGGCATCATCGATGCGCTGGTCGGCCTGGGTTTTGCGGCAAGCCGGGGTGAAGCCAAGCGGCTGGTCGCGGGCGGCGGGGCGCGCGTGGATGGCGTTGCCGTTGCCGATGAAGCGCATGTCATCGCCTTGCAAGACGGCGAAATCCGCGTGTCTTCGGGCAAGAAGAAGCACGGTATCCTGCGCCGCGCCTGATCGCTCTTGCCAATGTCCTAACGGCAAGGCCGTGCCGCTTCCGGCAAGGAATTGCCGCCGCTTTACCAATTGTTCGGCATTTCGAACCTATAGGCTTGGGCATAGTCACTCATGCGCCAAGGAGGAACGATGCGCGGCGGAGCCCAGCTTTCTGTGACCGATCTGCGTCGTTCCACGCGCCATGCGGTGGAGCTTCCGGTCATTGCGGAACATCGTCTGCACGGGGACATCCTGCTGCAGATCGCCAACATTTCGACCACCGGCTTCATGTCGCAAGGCGGCTGCGAGCTCGGCCGTGGCGAACGCGTGACCGTGCGTCTGCCCCACATCGGCAGGATCGAGGCGTTTCTGGTGTGGACCGATGGCGACCGCGCCGGATTCCAGTTCGAACGGATCGTGCGGGTCGATGATTTCGCGCGCATGATAAAGTCGCTCGCGCCCAACCCAAAGCTGCGCGGCAAAGGCTGAACGATCGCAGCTTGAAGCCCCCGGCGGAACGCTGCCGCGACAGCACAAGAACAGCTAGGCAGCACTGACGCAAAGCTTGCTTGGCAAGCCCGCGGGCGGGTGGCATTGCGCCTTTCGTGAACAGCGACGCGCACTCTCCGGTTCCGCCGGAACCAGACCCCCTCCTGCCGCGTTCGCCGCTGGCTATTGCCGACTACCGGCGATTTCTGCTTGCGCGCTTCCTGTCAGTCAGCGCCACGACCGGCATGGTCGTGATCCTCGGATACCAGCTCTACGACCTCGCCCGCAGCGCATATGGCATGTCGATGGGCGACGCTGCCTTCCAGCTCGGTCTGATGGGCCTGGCGCAGTTCCTGCCGCTTTTCCTGCTGACCCCGCTGGCGGGCCTTGCAGCCGACCGGTTCGACCGCAGGCTGGTGGCAAGCCTTGCCATCGGCATCGACCTGCTGGTGGCGCTGGTATTGGCGCTTGCCACCCAGGCGCAGATGCTTTCGCTGCCGCTGCTCTTCGCGCTCGCCGCCCTGCACGGAACGGCCCGGGTTTTCATCGGTCCGGCCATGTCCTCCATCGCGCCGAACATCGTACCTGCGCCCCTGATGCCAAAGGCGATCGCCATCAACTCGATGGCCTGGCAGATCGGGTCGGTCGGCGGGCCGGCTGTTGCCGGACTGTTGTTCGCGCTTGGCCCGGCGGTGCCATACTGGACATCGACGGTGATGATGGCGCTTGGATCGGCCCTGATTTTTTCGATCCGCGCGCTGCCGCCACCACGATCCGCCGTGCCGGTCCACCCCTTGCGGCAGATGCACGATGGCCTGTCGTTCGTGTGGAACGACCGTTTTCTGCTGGGGTGCATAACGCTCGATCTGTTTGCGGTTCTGCTGGGAGGCGCAACCGCCCTGTTGCCCGTGTTCGCGCGCGACATCCTGCTGATCGACGGCCAGCCGGTTGGCGCGAACGGGCTGGGCGTGATGCGCGCCATGCCCGGCGTGGGGGCGGCGCTGGTCGCGCTGTGGCTTTCCCGCCGTCCGATCGAAAACGAGGTAGGTCTCAAGATGATGCTGGCGGTTATCGGGTTCGGCGCGATTACCGTGGCCTTCGGCTTCTCGACCAATTTCTACCTGTCGCTTGGGCTGCTGGCGGTGCTGGGGGCAGCGGACATGATCTCGGTGTTCATCCGCTCGACGCTGGTGCAACTGCACACGCCCGATGCCGTGCGTGGCCGGGTATCGTCGATTTCGGGGCTGGCGATTTCGGCATCCAACGAACTGGGCGAACTCCAGTCCGGCCTTGCCGCCGCGCTGCTCGGCGTAACCGGCGCCGTGATCTTCGGCGGTGTAGGGGCCATCGCCGTGACCGCCGCGTGGTTCGTCCTGTTCCCCGAACTCAAGGCTGCACGAACCTTTGCAGCGCGGTACAGATAACAGTAGGTTGCACGCAAAGCTTAAGGAGCAACGCGCCATGAAAGCGGAATCGATTCTCGCCACCATCGGCAACACCCCGCATATCCGCCTTTCGCGCCTTTTCCCCGATCACGAAGTATGGGTGAAGTGCGAACGCGCCAACCCCGGCGGTTCGATCAAGGATCGCATCGGCCTGGCGATGATCGAAGCGGCAGAGGCCGATGGCAGCCTCAAGCCCGGCGGCACGATCATCGAACCGACATCGGGCAACACCGGCATCGGCCTTGCCATGGTCGCTGCGGTCAAGGGCTATCCGCTGGTGCTGGTCATGCCGGAATCGATGTCGCTCGAACGGCGGCGGCTGATGCTGGCCTACGGCGCGTCATTCGATCTGACGCCGCGCGAAAAGGGAATGAAAGGCGCCATCGAACGGGCACGGGAACTGGTCGAACAGACGCCCGGCGCGTGGATGCCGCAGCAGTTCGACAACCCGGCCAACGTGGCCGTGCACGTGGCCACGACCGCGCGCGAAATCCTGGCCGATTTCGCCGCCGATCCCATTGACGTGCTGATTACCGGCGTCGGCACCGGCGGCCACCTGACCGGGTGCGCCGAAGAACTCAAGCGGCACTGGCCGGCGCTCAAGGCCTATGCGGTGGAACCGACGCTCTCGCCGGTCATCTCCGGCGGGCAACCCGCGCCACACCCGATCCAGGGGATCGGCGCAGGCTTCATTCCCGGCAACCTGCACACCCGCTCGATCGACGGGGCGATCCAGGTTGATCCCGCCGATGCCAAGGAAATGGCGCGCCAGTGCGCCGCGAGGGAGGGCATGCTGGTGGGCATTTCATCCGGCGCGACGCTGGCCGCCATTGCCCAGAAGCTGCCCGACCTGCCCACCGGCAGCCGCGTGCTCGGCTTCAACTACGATACCGGCGAACGGTATCTTTCGGTTCCCGACTTCCTGCCGGAGTGATCGCGCATGGCGCTTGAACAGATCGACTATGCCGACGGCGCACTGCCACTGACAGGGTTTCTCGCCCGCCCGGAAGGACCGGCGCGCGCAGCCGTGCTGATCCTGCCGACGATCATGAACTGCAACGCTGCCATGATCCGCCGCGCCCACATGCTCGCCCATGAGGGTTATGTGGCGATGATCGCCGATTTCTATGGCGAACAGATCTGCGATCTGGACCACGCAATGGCCCTGTCCGGCACTTTGCGGGCGACAGCGGCAGGGTATCGCCAGCGCATCCGCGCCGGGCTTGCCGCGCTGTCCGGCCACGCTGCGGCGCAAGGGCTGCCGCTGGCCACGATCGGCTATTGCATGGGCGGGCAGGCGGCGCTCGAACTCGCACGCGATGGGGCGGACATCCGCCTTGCGGCCAGTTTCCACGGCCTGCTCGACACTGCCCAGCCCGCAACGCCCGGCATGGTCAGCGCGCGCATTCTGGTGTGCCATGGCGATGCCGACCCGATGGTGCCGCGCACGCAGGTGATGGCGTTCTGGGAGGAAATGGATGCTGCCGGGGCCAACTGGCATTTCCACGCCTACGGCGGCGTGAAGCACGGCTTTACCGACCCGGACAGCGATACGCGCGGCATGGCCGCCATCGCCTATGACGCCAGCGCAGACCGGCAAAGCTGGGACGCGCTGCTGGCGATGCTCGACGAAACGACCGGCTGAACGGCCGGGAACGCCCGCAAGCGCCCCCGGCCATGCGCCGCCATCATGCAATGGCGAACTGTTCGGGGGTCAGCGCCATGATCGTTTCGCTGCCCGCTTCCACCTGGCGGCGCAGCGCGCCTGCATCGACCGTGGCGCGCGTCGCCCAGTGGCGCGCGCAGGTCAGCTTGGCTTCATAAAAGGCCGCATCCGCACCGCCGCTGGCAAGCGCCGCGCTGGCCACCTTGGCCATGCGCAGCCACATCAGGCCAAGCGAGACGATGCCGGTCAGTGTCATGTAGGCATAAGCCCCCGCGCCAAGCTGGTTGGGGTTGACCATGGCATTCTGCATGAACCACATCGTCGCGGCCTTCATTTCGCCGCAGCACTTGCCGAGCCGTTCGGCAACGAGGCGCACGGTCGCGTCATCGCTGGGCTCGGCGCACTCGGCATCGATCAGGGCAAACAGGCGCTGCACCGCGCGGCCGCCATTCTGCGCCAGCTTGCGGCCAGCCAGGTCCATGGCCTGCACGCCGTTGGTGCCTTCATAGATCATCGCAATGCGGGCATCGCGCACGAACTGGTCCATGCCATTCTCGACGATATAGCCATGACCGCCCCAGACCTGCTGCATGTCGGTGGCGATCTTGTAGCCCATGTCGGTGCCGTACCCCTTGATGACCGGGGTAAGCAGACTGATCAGGTCGTCGGCTGCCTGCCGTTCTTCCTCGGTGGCGGCCTTGTGGATGAGATCGACCTGCAAGGCGCCCCACAGGCACAGCGCGCGCATTCCTTCGATGAAAGTCTTGGCGTCCATCAGCATGCGCCGCACATCGGGATGCACGATGATCGGATCGGCCTTCTGCTCCGGCTCCGCAGGCCCGGTCAAGGCGCGGCCCTGACGGCGGTCGATCGCATAGGCCAGCCCGTTCTGGTAAGCGACTTCGGCCTGTGCCAGCCCCTGCATCCCCACGCCAAGCCGGGCCGCGTTCATCATGATGAACATGGCGGCAAGGCCCTTGTTCTCCTCGCCCACCATCCAGCCTTTGGCGCCATCGTAGTTCATCACGCAGGTGGCGTTGGCGTGAATACCCATCTTTTCCTCGATGGCACCAACAGTCACGGCATTGCGTTCGCCCAGCGAACCGTCCGGGTTGACGATGATCTTGGGCACGATGAACAGGGAAATGCCCTTGCTCGATTCCGGGGCGCCGGGGGTCTTGGCCAGCACCAGATGGATGATGTTGTCGGTCAGGTCGTGATCGCCCGCCGAAATGAAGATCTTGGTGCCAGTGATGGCATAGGAACCGTCTGCCTGCGGTTCGGCGCGGGTGCGGATCAGGCCAAGATCGGTGCCGCAATGCGGTTCGGTCAGGTTCATCGTGCCCAGCCATTCACCGCTGATCATCCGTGGCAGGTAAAGCGCCTGCTGCTCCGGCGATCCCTTGGCGCGGATGGCCGAAATCGCCCCGTTGGCAAGGCCGGGGTACATCGCAAACGCCTGGTTGGCGCTGGCCAGGTACAGTTCCATGATGAAGCCCATCACGTGCGGCAGATCCTGCCCGCCGTAAGCCGCCGGCGCGGAAAGCGTGCCCCAGCCGCCCTCGACATACTGGCGATAGGCTTCCTTGAACCCGGCAGGCGTTGTCACGGTGCCGTCGGGGTGGCGCGTGCACCCTTCCCGGTCGCCCGACAGATTGATCGGCGCGATCACTTCGGACACGAACCGCCCCGCTTCGGCAATGATTGCATCGGTCATGTCGGGCGTGGCGTTTTCGAAGCCAGGCAGATTTCCATAGGAATCGAGCCGCAGGACTTCGTTGACGATGAAGCGCGTATCGCGCGTGGGAGCGTTGTAGACTGGCATTGATCCTATCCCTTGTTGTTTGCTTCGGGATCGCGGCCCGCAGCCCGCTCCCGTGCAATGACGCGATCGACGAAACTCGTGAGTTCATCGATGGTTGCTGCGATGTCCGCCTGCTGTCGCTGCAGGTTCTGGATACGCTCGCGGCATTTGGCGATAGTGACGCGGCACTGTTCGGCGCGGTCGTCACCCATATCGTAAAGGTCGATCATGTCGCGGATTTCCGCGAGGCTGAACCCCACGTTCTTGGCGCGCATGATCCACGCCAGGCGCGCGCGGTCACGCTTGGAATAGATGCGGGCAAGACCGTGGCGGGTCGGCGCGATCAGCCCTTCATCCTCGTAGAACCGCAAGGCGCGCGCCGTCACCCCGAACTCGTGGGAGAGATCGGAAATGGTGAACTGGTCGCGCGACAAGGCGTCGGGTTGTTCGAGGTGACCGGTATGGTCGCGATTCGCGGTTGCAGCATGTTCGAGCATGCCGCAAAAATAGGTAACCCTTACGTAAACGTCAAGTGGTCACCCGCTCCAGCGAACCGTCCGCGCCGATCCGCCGGTAAAAGCATGATGGCGCCAGCGTGTGGCAGGCCGGCCCCGCAGGTTCGACGCGCAGTTCCAGCGCATCCTGATCGCAATCGACGCGGATCTCGATGATCTTCAGGACGTGGCCAGATGATTCCCCCTTCATCCACAGGCGACCGCGTGAGCGCGAATGGAAATGCGCGAACCCCGTCTCGCGCGTTCGGGCGATGGCCTCGGCGTCCATGTGTGCCAGCATCAGCAGTGCGCCAGTGCGGTGATCGACAGCTACGGCGGTTACCAGACCGGCGGAATCGAACTTCGGCATGAACTCGCTGCCCTGCTCACGCAGGGTCGCATTGTCTGGTACGCTCAAGAGAGATGACCTTTCACCGCATTTGCCACCGGATTGGCAGCTTTTGTTGCATGATAACCACAATCGTCCACCAAAATCCACAGACGGGAAACAATCCACTTCCGTCACGAACCTGAATGGCAGATTAGTGAGTCAGCGGTTTTTGAGGGACTTGCTGATTGAACGTATGGTTGGCCTTGCACAACAAGGTCAACAGGCTGAAACGAACGGATAACCGTCACGCAGCGCATACACCGGCCAATGTTCAGGGAAATGGCCAAACGTTCAGGGAAACGGTTTGAGGGGATCGGTTTTTCATCCTGGCATGGACCTGTCGGTCCCCGTGGTGAAAGATGAAGTGAGGCAAGAGACGATCATGGTGGAGCAGTTCGGGGGGGCTGCCAGTTCCGTGCAAGGCAAGAGGAAGACCGCCTGAAAAGGCCGGACCCGAAAGCCGCACAGCGAACGTCCGCCAACGATTTTCGTCACGGGAACGCCCGGAGCCGCTGGTTCCGGGCGTTTTTCGTATCCAGCACAGGCCCGCCACGGTTGGCGCTTCAAGCGCCGCGCGCAAGGTCGATCGCTTCGTCGAGCACCCGCGCGAAACAAGCGATGCGCACCTCAGCAGCGCCCGCCCGGCGCAGCGCGGCAATGCAGGCGTCGCTCGTCGCGCCACTCGTCATCACATCGTCCACCAGCAATACGCGTGCGCCCCGCAGCGTGGCAGCATGCTGCGGGTTGGGGGCAATCGCACCGGCCAGCACGCGCGTTCGTGCCCTTGCCCCCAGCCCGCCCAGCGATGGCGTGGCCTTGCGCCGTACCAGCCCGTCCACCACCAGACGGCCGCCCTGCGCTTTCGCAAGATGCCGCGCCAGCAGCGCCGACTGGTTGAAGCCGCGCTGCAGCAACCGCCAGCGGTGGAGCGGCACGGGCACAACCAGCCAGCCCGCCTCCATCGGGGGCAGGCGCGCCGCGATCATCCGCGCCATCATCGGCGCCAGCCCGATCCGGCGACCGTGCTTGAACGCCAGCACCAGCGCCCGCGACGCGTCATTGTAGAGGGTGGCTGCGGCAATCCCTGCATGGCACGGCGGCGCGGCCATGCAGGGCGCGCAGACAAGTTGCGCAGCGGCGCCCTGCGCCTCCGCTTCCCCCAGCGGGCGCTGGCACAGCGCGCAGCAGGTGCCGGAAGGCACGGCAAGGGTTTCCCAGCACGGCAGGCACAGCCCTCCATGCGCCGCCACCGGCGCACGGCACAGCGGGCAGCGCGGCGGAAACACGAAGTCCACCAGCGGCGTGATCGACAGGCCGGAAAAGGCGTTACGCGGCATCGCCTGCTTTTCCGCGTCACGTGCCCCCTTGGCAAGTGCGCGTGGCACGGGCACTGGCGGGGTATGGCTACCCTGCCCCCGACTATTTTCGCACCGAAACGGCGCCACGCAGCGCGGCAGCGCATGGCGCTGGCGCAAACGCGCCCCGACGCCCCGCGCTATATCGCGCAGGACATGGCTGACGATGTGCTCGACCGGCTGGGCTTCCTGCGGCACGATCCCCGCCGCGCGCTGGTGATCGGGGACTGGACCGGCACGGTTGCCGCTGCACTGGCGGCCAGCGGGGCCGCTGTCGATGCGCGCGACCCGGCACTGGGGCCAGCCGTGCTGGATGAAGAGGCACCGATCGGCACCACGCCGGGATACGATTTCATCGCCAGCCTCGGTACGCTCGATACGGTGAACGATCTCCCCGGCGCGCTGGTGCACTTGCGCCGCGCGCTGGCCGATGGCGGGCTGATGATCGCCAGCTTCATCGGCGCGGGATCGCTGCCCGCGTTGCGCGCGATCATGCTGGACGCTGACGGGGAACGCCCATCGCCGCGCATCCACCCGCTGGTCGATGTGCGCGCCGGGGGCCAATTGCTGCAACGGTGCGGGTTTGCCGACCCGGTGATCGACAGCCACCACATCGACGTGCGTTTTCGTTCGCTTGGCCAACTCGTCGGCGATCTGCGCGCGCAGGGGTTGGGCAATTGCCTGGCCCGGCCCGGTGCGCCGCTGGGCAAGGCGGCGCTGGCCCGCGCGCAGGCCGCCTTTGCCGCCCGCGCCGAGGCGGACGGAAAGGTGACCGAACGGTTCGAGATCCTGACGCTTAGCGGCTGGGCAAAGCCGTTGCGCCCGCCCAGGTTCTGACGACAGTCAGGCTCCCAGGATCAGGAAAGCGCCGCCTGCGCTGCGGAAAGCCGGGCAATCGGCACGCGGTAGGGGCTGGCCGAAACGTAATCCAGCCCGGTCTTTTCGCAGAACGCGATGCTGGCCGGATCGCCGCCATGTTCGCCGCAGATGCCAAGCTTCAGATCGGAGCGCGTGTTGCGGCCGCGCTCTGCCGCCAGTTCCACCAGTTGCCCGACGCCTTCGATATCGAGGCTGACAAAGGGATCGCGCGGATAGATGCCCTGTTCGACATAGGGGTTGAGGAAGCGCGAGGCATCGTCGCGGCTGACCCCCAGCGTCGTCTGTGTCAGGTCGTTGGTGCCGAACGAGAAGAACCGCGCCTCGTGCGCGATTTCGCCCGCCATCAGCGCAGCGCGCGGCAGTTCGATCATCGTGCCGACCATGTATTCCAGCGTCCGGCCCTTTTCGGCAAAGACCTCCACCGCCACCCGATCGACCAGCGCGCGCAGGATTTCCAGTTCCTTGCGCGTGGCGACGAGCGGGATCATCACTTCGGGAATGGGTGCATCGCCCGATTTTTCGGCCACGTCGCACGCCGCTTCGAAGATCGCGCGGGCCTGCATCTCATAGATTTCGGGGAACGTGATGCCAAGGCGGCAGCCGCGATGGCCAAGCATCGGGTTGAACTCGTGCAGTTCGCCCGCCCGCCGCTTGAGGTGCTCGACACCCAGCCCCGTTGCCTCGGCCAGTTCCGCGAACTCGGCATCGGCATGCGGCAGGAACTCGTGCAGCGGCGGGTCAAGCAGGCGGATGGTTACCGGCAGGCCGGCCATGACTTCGAAGATCGATGCGAAATCGCTGCGCTGTTCGGGCAGCAACCCGGCCAGCGCGGCGCGGCGCCCGGCTTCGTCTTCGGCCAGGATCATCTGGCGCACCAGGCTGATGCGCCCGGCTTCGAAGAACATGTGTTCGGTGCGGCACAGCCCGATCCCTTCGGCACCGAACTGGCGCGCGACCTGGCAATCCAGCGGCGTTTCGGCGTTCGTGCGCACCTTCATGCGGCGGTGCTTGTCCGCCCAGACCATCAGCGTGCCGAAATCGCCGACCAGTTCCGGCTCCACCGTCGGCACGCTGCCAGCCATGACATCGCCGTTCGATCCGTCGAGCGTGATCGTGTCGCCTTCTCGGATTTCGCGGTTGCCGATCCGCGCAGTGCGGCTGGCCATGTCGATCGACAGCGCCGACGCGCCTGAAACGCACGGGCGGCCCATGCCGCGCGCGACCACCGCTGCATGGCTGGTCATCCCGCCGCGCGCGGTCAGGATGCCGCGCGCCGCGTGCATGCCGTGAATGTCTTCGGGCGAGGTTTCGACCCGCACGAGGATTACCGCATCGCCGCGTTCGGCGCGGGCCTGAGCGGTATCGGCATCGAACACCACCGTCCCCGACGCCGCGCCCGGCGATGCCGGAAGGCCGCGCGTCAGCACGTCGCGCGCCGCCTTGGGGTCAAGCGTGGGGTGCAGCAACTGGTCGAGCGCCATCGGGTCAATGCGCAGGATCGCGGTCTTTTCGTCGATCAGCCCTTCGGCCACCATATCGACCGCCATCTTGAGCGCAGCCTTGGCGGTGCGCTTGCCCGAACGGGTCTGCAGCATCCACAGCTTGCCCTGTTCGACGGTAAACTCGATGTCCTGCATGTCCCTGTAATGCTTTTCGAGCAGTTCGAACACGGTCGCCAGCTCGGCATAGGCCGCAGGCATCGCCTCTTCCATCGACAGCGGCTTGGCCCCGGCACGTTCGCGCGCGGCCAGCGTCAGGTACTGCGGGGTGCGAATCCCGGCCACAACGTCTTCGCCCTGCGCGTTGACCAGCCATTCGCCGTAATAGGCCTTTTCGCCGGTGGCCGGATCGCGGGTAAAGGCCACGCCGGTGGCCGAAGTATCGCCCATGTTGCCAAAGACCATGGCCTGCACGTTGACCGCGGTGCCCCAGTCGGCGGGAATATCGTTCAGCTTGCGGTAGACCCGCGCGCGGTCGGATTCCCAGGAATCAAACACTGCGCCAATCGCGCCCCACAACTGTTCGTGCACGTCCTGCGGGAACGGGCGGCCAAGCTGATCGGCAACGATGGCCTTGTATTCCGCGACCAGCGCCTGCCAGTGTTCGGCAGCCAGTTCAACATCGTTGAAGAAACCGTTGTCTTCCTTGATGATTTCGAGTGCATCTTCAAACCGGTGATGGTCCAGCCCCAGCACCACGTCGGAATACATCTGGATGAACCGGCGGTAGCTGTCCCACGCAAAGCGCGGATCGCCCGAACCGGCGGCAAGGCCCGCCACGGTCACATCGTTCAGCCCCAGATTCAGCACCGTATCCATCATGCCGGGCATCGAAACCCGCGCACCCGACCGTACCGAAACCAGCAGCGGATTGGCCGCATCGCCGAATATGCGCCCGGTAGCCTGTTCGATGTGCGCGATGCCCTGCGCCACGCCGCCACGCAGCGCATCGTCAAACGTCTTTCCGCTGGCGTTGTAGGCCGTGCACACTTCGGTGGTGATGGTAAATCCCGGCGGCACCGGCAGGCCGATGCCTGCCATTTCGGCAAGGTTCGCGCCCTTTCCGCCGACGATGGTCTTGTCCTTCGCGCGCAGATCAGAAGAAACCGCGCCACCGCCGAAGTGGAATACCTGTGCGTTCATGCCTGTCCTGGGCCCCTTGCGAATGTCTGGTTTTACCGGAATCGGACCGGATTTGATCCGCCCCTTAGCCTTCTATGCGCGAAAAGTCCGCCACTTTGTGCACCGCAGCACGAAAGCGGTCAAGCAAGGCCAGACGGCTGGCGCGCTTGCCCGCATCGGCATCGTTGACCGTGACGCCTTCGAAAAAGGCGTCAATCGGCGCACGCAGGCTGGCGAGCGCCGCCATGGCCGCGGTGAAATCCTCGGCGGCGATAGCGGCATCCGCCTTGGGTTCGGCGGTGTTGAGCGCATCGACCAGCGCCTGCTCGGCGGGTTCGCGGGCATAGTCCTCCCCCGCTTGGGCGAGGGTCGGGCGGGGGTGCGCTGCATTGTCCGGCGCGGGAACCCCCACCCCCGGCCCCTCCCCACCGGGGAGGGGGGCAGTGAAGCCTTCCTTCTTGAGGATATTCGCGGCGCGCTTGTAGCCTGCGAGCAGATTAACGCCGTCCTCGGTGCCAACGAAAGCCTGCAGCGCGTGGACGCGGGCGAGCAAGCGGACAAGATCGTCCTCGCCGCCAAGGGCGAACACCGCGTCGATCAGATCGTGGCGGACGCCTGCTTCGCGTTGCTGGACTTTGAGGCGGTCGACAATGAAGTCCAACAAACCATCAGGTGGAAATATCCCCGGCTGCCCAAGGCTCTGAATAATACATCCCTGCAACATGCCGTTCAGACTGGAACGCAGTTCATTGCCCAAAACCAAACTCGTCAATCCGATCGCAGCCCTTCTCAGTGCAAAGGGATCCTTGGAGCCGGTTGGCTTGAGCTGGATCTCGAAAAATTGAACAAGATTATCAATCTTATCCGCCAGCGCCACGGCCACCGTCACCGGCGCGGTGGGCACGTCATCGCCCTGCCCGGCCGGCTTGTAGTGATCGCGGATGGCATCGGCCACGGCATCCGGCAGTCCTTCGGCGCGGGCGTAGTAGCCGCCCATCAGGCCCTGGAGTTCGGGAAACTCGCCAACCATTTCGGTAACCAGATCGGCCTTGCACAACCGCGCGGCAAGCTCCGCCTGATCGGCCAGCAAAGCCCTCCCCCTTGAGGGGGAGGGTTGGGTGGGGGTGTACAACGTATGAGCGACAAACGCCTGACGCCGCTGGCGCGCAACTTGCGCAAGGATCCTACGGAAGCGGAAAAACGAATGTGGTCGCGGCTGCGTGGCGAACAGCTTGGCGTCAAATTCACGCGCCAGTTCCCGATTGGAAACGCGATCGTCGATTTCGCCTGCCGCCGTTTGAAACTGGTCGTCGAACTTGACGGGGGCCAACACGCTGACAGCAGCACCGACGATGCCCGCACCCGAATGATCGAGGCACACGGCTACCATGTCGTCCGCTACTGGAACAACGATGTCCTCGCCAACACGGACGGTGTCCTGACGGGCTTGATGATCGAAATAGATCTCGCCCGAAACCGAACCTGAAAAACCCACAACCTTTCTTGCCCCTCCCCCTTGAGGGGGAGGCTGGGTGGGGGTGTACCCACGTACGAAAGCCGGACGCGAGGCTGCGCCTCGCTCCCCCACCCCCGGCCCCTCCCCGCTGGGGAGGGGAGAATATGGTCCCTTCGCCGGGTTATTCACCCCAACATCCCCACAAACTTCTCGAACAGGTAAAAGCTGTCCTGCGGCCCCGGCGAAGCCTCTGGGTGATATTGCACCCCGAACGCCCGCTTGCCCTTCACCGCAATCCCGCAGTTCGAGCCATCGAACAGCGAGACGTGGGTTTCCTCCACGCTGTCGGGCAGCGCCGTGTTATCGACCGCGAAGCCGTGGTTCATCGAAGTGATCTCGACCACGCCGTCTTCCATGCGCTTGACCGGATGGTTCGCGCCGCGGTGGCCCTGGTGCATCTTCGTGGTTTTCGCACCGGCGGCGAGTGCCAGCATCTGGTGGCCGAGGCAAATGCCGAAGACCGGCAGGTCCATCTCCAGCAGCTTCTGGATCACCGGTACGGCATAGGCCCCGGTCGCCGCCGGATCGCCCGGACCGTTGGACAGGAACACGCCATCGGGCTTCAGTTCGAGGATCGTTTCGAGCGACGTCTGCGCGGGAACAACGGTCACCGCCGCGCCTGCCTTCACGAGGTTGCGGAAAATATTGTCCTTCGCGCCGAAGTCCATCGCCACCACATGGGGGCGCTTGTCATGCGGCGAACGGCCAAAGCCCTTGCCCAGATGCCAGACCGACCCTTCCCACGTTTCCTGCGCGTCGCGCGTCACGACGCGGGCAAGGTCCATGCCTTCAAGACCGGGCCATGTCCGGGCACGCTCGATCAGCGCGGGAATGTCGAAATTGCCCTTGGGATCGTGCGCGATCACCGCGTTGGGCGCGCCCGACAGGCGGATGCGGCGGGTCAGCGCGCGGGTATCCAGCCCCGAAATGCCGATCTTGCCCTGCTTTTCCATCCACTGCTGAAACGTGCCCGCGCTACGGAAATTGGCCGGGTCGGTCACGTCCTCGCGCACCACGCAGCCGACGGCGCCGGGCACGCCATGGCTTTCCATGTCTTCCGGGTTGGTGCCGACATTGCCGATGTGCGGGAACGTGAAGGTGACGATCTGCGCGGCATAGGAAGGATCGGTCATCACTTCCTGGTAGCCGGTCATCGCGGTGTTGAAGCACACTTCGCCCACCGCAGCGCCTGCCGCACCGAAGCCGCGTCCCCACGCAACAGACCCGTCCGCCAGCACGAGGACTCCTGTCGCACCTTTTGGCGTCGCACCATCTGGATGTGGCGCGTGCGAAAGTGCGGGGTCGGCCATGATTGGGGGCGCTCCGTTGACAGGGGTTATGGCGATGTCGCTAAGGCTCGGCAGCTAGACCTGAGTCCGGCACGCGTCAACCTAGCGATTTGGGAAAGTTTCACTTACATGGGGCCTTTCCCGCGCTGCCGCGGGACAGTCCACAGGAAAGCTCCGATGCTCCGCGATACGATCAAGGCCGCGCAAGTGGCCGCCATGAAAGCCGGTGACAAACCGCGCCTTGCCGCCGTCCGTCTGATCCTGGCCAAGCTCAAGGACAAGGATATCGAACTGCGCACCGCCGCGAACGTCCCCGAAGATGACGTGATCGTCACCGACGTGCTCCAGAAGATGGCCAAGCAGCGCCGCGAATCGATCACGCTTTACGAACAGGGCGGGCGGCAGGAACTGGCCGATGTCGAAAAGGCCGAACTCGCCGTGATCGAAGCGTTCCTGCCCCAGCAGATGGGCGAGGATGAGGTAAAGGCCGCCATCGCCACGCTGATCGCGGAAACCGGCGCGGCCGGCATGAAGGACATGGGCAAGGTCGTCGCCGCGCTCAAGGCACGGCATGGCACGCAGCTCGACATGGGCAAGGCCAGCGGTCTGGTAAAGGCGGCGCTGGCGGGATGACCGGCCAATGAGCCTCACCCCGCAATGGATGGATGAACTGCGCAGCCGCGTTTCGCTTTCGGGCGTGATCGGGCGCAGCATCCGCGTGACCAAGGCGGGGCGGGAGTTCAAGGCGTGCTGTCCGTTCCATAACGAAAAGACGCCCAGTTTCACGATCAACGACGAAAAGGGCTTCTACCACTGCTTTGGCTGCGGGGCGCATGGCGATGTGATCCGCTGGATGACCGACCATCAGGGCCTGCCCTTCATGGACGCGGTAAAGGAGCTGGCGCTTCAGGCCGGGATGGAGGTGCCCGCCCCCGATCCGCGCGCGGCCAGGGTGGCCGAACAGCAGAAATCGCTGCACGATGTCATGGCCGCCGCACAGGCGTTCTTCGTCCAGTGCCTGCACGACGAACGCGGCGAACAGGCGCGGCGCTATCTCGCCACGCGCGGCTTCCCGCAAGAGGTGGTGCGCGATTTCGGTTTCGGCTTTGCGCCCGACAGCCGCACCGCGCTGAAGGAGGCACTGTCGGCCTTCCCTGACGCGATGCTGGTCGAGGCGGGCCTGCGCATCGTGGTCGAAGGCCCGGATGGTGAAAAGAGGGAACCGTACGACCGCTTTCGAGGGCGGCTGATGCTGCCGATCCTCGACCCGCGCGGGCGCGTGATCGCGTTCGGCGGGCGCATTCTGGCGGCCGACAAGACCGACGCCCCCAAGTACCTCAATTCCCCCGACACGCCCTTGTTCGACAAAGGCCGCACCGTCTACAACCTGCACCGCGCGGCGCCCGCATCGCGGCAGAGCGGGCGCGTGGTCGTGGTCGAAGGGTACATGGACGTGGTCGCGCTCGCCGCCGCCGGGATTGCCGAAGCGGTGGCGCCGCTGGGCACGGCGCTGACCGAGCACCAGATCGAGCGCCTGTGGCGCATGGTGGAAACGCCGACGCTGTGCTTCGATGGCGACGCCGCCGGGCAACGCGCCGCAATGCGGGCCATCACCCGCGCGCTGCCATTGCTGCGCCCCGGCCATTCGCTGCGCATTGCCACTCTGCCCGCCGGGATGGACCCCGATGACGTCATCAAGGCGCAAGGCGCTGCGGCCATGGCCGCGCTGCTCGACGATGCGCGCAGCATGGTGGACGTGCTCTGGTCGGTCGAACGCGACGCGATGCCGCTGGCCACGCCGGAGGACAAGGCCGGGTTGAAGGCGCGCCTGCTGGCGCATTGCGACACGATCCAGCATCCCGATATCCGCTCGCTCTACCGACGCGAACTGACCGAACGTTTTGGCGAACTGGCCTTTGCCCGCAAGGAACGCCCGCCGTTCCAGCCCCGCCAGGGCAGCGCCCAGAGGCGCGGAGCGCAGGGCAAGGGGACGTGGCGCCCCGCCCCTGCCCCGCTGGGCGCGGACGACAAGGCGCGGATGCTGAAAGTCGGCCAAGGGCCGAGCACGACGCTGCTGGCCGCCGTGCTGGCCGGGCTGGTGCTGTTCCCCGACCAGATCGCCCGGCATGCCGAGGCCCTGGCCCGCCTCCAGCCCGCCGATGCCGGCACCGGGGCGCTGATCGATGCGCTCCTGATGCTGGCCGATCTGCCGCAAGCGGTTGAAAGCGAAGGCGTGGAACCCATATTGGCACAGCGGGGACTTGCGCCCCCGTCGGCAGGCGATCTTGCCGGGAAACGATTCGGCTTTCTGGATGCGACGCGCGAATCGGCCAGGGAAGAACTGGCCGAAGCGGTTTCGCTTCTGGTGGAGTTGCCAGCGGTTGAAGAGGCGCTGGCCATGGCCACACAGCGTCTGCAAACCGAGTTTTCCGACGAAAGCTTTGCTGAACAGCAAAGATTGTTGCAACGAAGTATGGCTTTGCTTGCCCGTTTGGGGCAGATGGGCCGTGCTCGCGCTGCGTTATAATTATAGCGCGCCCCATCCGGGGCTCGGCTCGAACGGGTGGTACCGGGGTTAAATGGCTTCGAACGAAAAGACCGATGGTGGCGATGCGCCGCTGATTGACCTCAACGATGCTTCGGTGAAAAAGCTGATCGCCCGCGCCAAGCGGCGCGGCGTGATCACCTATGACGAACTGAACGAGGCCCTTCCGCAGGACCAGATGTCTTCCGAACAGATCGAGGACATCATGGCCGCGATCTCGGAAATGGGCGTCAACATCGTTGAAAGCGATGAAGACGCGGTGGATCCCGAAGAGCGCGAAGCGGACGAACCGGACGAGCCGGAAACCGGGATGGACGATCGCCCGGTCGTCGAAAAGCGCAAGGAAACCGTCGAACGCACCGATGACCCGGTGCGCATGTACCTGCGCGAAATGGGCGCGGTCGAACTGCTCAGCCGCGAAGGCGAAATCGCCATCGCCAAGCGGATCGAAGCCGGGCGCGACACGATGATCATGGGCCTGTGCGAAAGCCCGATCACCTTCCATGCCATCATCCAGTGGTCCGAAGCTCTCAACGCCGGTGAAATGCAACTGCGCGAGATTCTCGATCTCGACGCTATGCTGTCCAAGGAACCGCAGCCGGAAAACCTTTCCGAAGACGGCGACGATGCCGAACCGGAAATCAGCGAAGCCACCGCCGGTCCCAGCTTCAAGGAAGAAGAGGACATCGAGGAGGAAGAGCCCGCCGAGGACGAGGACGACGAACTGCGCGAACGCCGCGCCCGCCCGGCCGAAGAGGAAGAGGAAGACAACACCCTCAGCCTTGCGCAGATGGAAGCGCAGCTCAAGCCTGCCGCGCTGGAACGCTTTGCCGAAATCACTTCGCTGTTCCGCGCCTTCGAAAAGATTCAGGCTGAACGGCTCGACGCGCTGGGCATGGGGAACGATTTTCCTGCTGCGCGCGAAACGCAGTACCAGAAGCTCCGTGAAGACCTGACCGCGCATGTCGAATCGGTGCAGTTCCATGCATCGAAGATCGAATATCTGGTGGACAACCTTTATGCCTTCAACCGGCGCCTGACCGCGCTGGGGGGGCAGATGCTGCGTCTGGCAGAGCGTCACAAGGTGCCGCGCAAGGACTTCCTCGACATGTACATCGGGCGCGAGCTTGATGACGGCTGGTTGCAGAGCCTGGCCACGCGCGACAAGCGGTGGGCTGCCTTTGCCGCCAACGAGGCCGATCCGGTCGAGCGCATCCGTGCCGAAATCGCCGATATCGCTGCCGCCACCGGCATGTCGCTGGGCGAGTTCCGCCGCATCGTCAACATGGTCCAGAAGGGCGAACGCGAAGCGCGGATCGCCAAGAAGGAAATGGTCGAGGCGAACCTGCGTCTGGTCATCTCCATCGCCAAGAAATACACCAACCGCGGCTTGCAGTTCCTCGATCTCATTCAGGAAGGCAACATCGGTCTGATGAAGGCGGTCGACAAGTTCGAATACCGCCGCGGCTACAAGTTCAGCACTTATGCCACCTGGTGGATCCGGCAGGCGATCACCCGCTCGATCGCCGATCAGGCCCGCACGATCCGCATCCCCGTGCACATGATCGAAACGATCAACAAGCTGGTGCGCACCAGCCGCCAGTTCCTGCACGAACAGGGCCGCGAACCGACGCCGGAAGAAATGGCCGAACGGCTTTCAATGCCGCTCGAAAAGGTCCGCAAGGTGATGAAGATCGCCAAGGAGCCGATCAGCCTTGAAACGCCGATCGGCGACGAGGAGGATTCGCACCTCGGTGATTTCATCGAGGACAAGAACGCGATCATTCCGGTCGATGCGGCGATTCAGGCCAATCTCAAGGAAACGGTCACCCGCGTCCTTGCCAGCCTGACCCCGCGCGAGGAACGGGTGCTGCGCATGCGCTTCGGCATCGGCATGAACACGGATCACACGCTCGAAGAAGTCGGCCAGCAGTTCTCGGTCACGCGCGAACGCATCCGCCAGATCGAAGCCAAGGCGCTGCGCAAGCTCAAGCACCCCAGCCGCAGCCGCAAGATGCGCTCGTTCCTCGATCAGTAAGCAGCCTGCTTTCAAGGCCACACAACAAAGGGCGGCGGGGATGGCCCAGCCGCCCTTTTCCATGGCCAGAAGGCCAGCGGCACCCAGCCCCATCGGGCACACGCCCTTGCGCGATTTACAGTGGCTTCATGCGCGCCAACAGCTTATGGCGCGGCGAACGATTCCCGCCAAGGATTGCCGATCCCGCCCATGCGTATTGCCATTGCCTCCGATCACGCTGCCGTCGGCCTCAAGGCTGCCTTGCGCGACTATCTGATCGAGCAGGGCCATGAAGTGGCCGATCTTGGCCCGGAAACGGCGGATCGCGTAGACTATCCCGACTACGGCTATACCCTTGCTTCGGTGGTGGCCGATGGAACGGCAGAGCGCGGCGTTGTCCTGTGCGGATCGGGCATCGGCATTTCCATTGCCGTCAACCGCAACCCGGCCTGCCGCTGCGCGCTGGTTTCGGAACCCCTGTCCGCCGCGCTCGCCCGTGAACACAACGATGCCAATGTTATCGCAATGGGCGCACGCCTGACCGGAGAGGACATGGCCAAGGCCTGCCTCGATACCTTTCTTGCTACCGATTTCGGCGGAGGCCGCCATGCCGGCCGCGTCGAAAAACTGACCAATCCTGCATTCTGAAGGAGTCCCACACGATGTCCACTGCCACCGCAGCCCCGGAAATTCGCAAGGCGGGCTTCTTTACCGACCACCTCGAAAGCGCCGACGCCGAAGTGTTCGCCGCAATCAAGGGTGAACTGCACCGCCAGCAGACCAAGATCGAACTGATCGCCAGCGAGAACATCACCAGCCTTGCCGTGCTGGAGGCAACCGGATCGGTGTTCACCAACAAGTACGCCGAAGGTTATCCCGGCAAGCGGTACTACGGCGGCTGCGAATATGCCGACGTGGTGGAAAACCTGGCGATCGAGCGCGCAAAGGCGCTGTTCGGCTGCAATTTCGCCAACGTCCAGCCCAATTCGGGCAGCCAGATGAATCAGGCCGTTTTCCTGGCCCTGCTGCAGCCCGGCGACACCTTCATGGGCCTTGATCTCAATTCCGGCGGCCACCTCACCCATGGCAGCCCGGTGAACATGAGCGGCAAATGGTTCAACCCGGTAGCCTATGGTGTCGGCGCCGAAGACCACCTCATCGACATGGACGAAGTTGCCCGCATCGCACGCGAACACAAGCCCAGGCTGATCATCGCGGGCGGCACCGCCTACTCGCGCACCTGGGACTGGGCGGCTTTCCGCGCCATTGCCGATGAAGTGGGCGCGTGGCTGCTGGTCGACATGTCGCACATTTCGGGCCTCGTCGCAGGCGGCGCCCACCCCTCGCCGTTCCCGCACGCCCATGTGGTCACCACCACCACGCACAAGTCGCTGCGCGGCCCGCGTTCGGGCGTGATCCTGACCAACGACGAAGATCTGGCCAAGAAGTTCAACAGCGCCGTTTTCCCCGGCCTGCAGGGTGGCCCGCTGGTGCATGTCATCGCGGGCAAGGCCGTTGCCTTTGGCGAGGCGCTGCGGCCGGAGTTCAAGGCTTATGCCCACCAGATCGTGGCCAATGCCAAGGCGCTGGCCGAAAGCCTCAAGGAAGCCGGGCTTGGTATCGTTTCGGGCGGGACTGACAACCATCTGATGCTGGTCGATCTCACCGCAAAGGACGTGACCGGAAAGGCCGCTGAAAAGGGCCTCGATCGCGCATGGCTGACCTGCAACAAGAACGGCGTGCCGTTCGACAAGCGGTCGCCCTTCGTCACCTCCGGCATTCGCCTTGGCACGCCCGCCGGGACGACCCGCGGCTTCCGCGAAGACGAGTTCCGCCAGATCGGCAAGCTGATTGCCGAAGTGGTTGACGGCCTTGCCCGCAACGGTGACGAAGGCGATGGCCAGGTTGAACAGCGCGTGCGCGATCGCGTTGCGGACCTGTGCGCCCGCTTCCCGATCTACCCGAACCTGTGATCCGATGAACGACCGCGAAGACATGGCCACCCGCGCCAGAGAGGAAATCTCCGGCATGGCCCGGCACGGGCTGGCCCACACTTCGACCCGCCCGGTCCTGGCCGGAATGGCGATCGGCGCGGTCGCGGGCGCAGTGCTTCCGGTCGTCTCGGTGCCGCTTGGCCTTGCAGTTGGCGCCGGGGTTGCGTTCTGGAAGCGGATCAACCGCTAGACCATGCGTTGCCCGTTCTGCGCCCATGACAACAGCCAGGTAAAGGACAGCCGGCCGAGCGAGGACAACACCTCGATCCGGCGGCGGCGCCAGTGCGAAGGCTGCGGCGCGCGCTTCACCACGTTCGAGCGGGTGCAATTGCGGGAAGTCGTCGTGGTCAAAAGCGGCGAACGGCGCGAACCGTTCGACCGCCTGAAGATCGAGCAGTCCGTTGCGCTGGCCTGCCGCAAACGCCCGGTCACGCAGGAACGGCTCGACCAGCTTGTGTCGGGCATCCAGCGCCAGATCGAAACCATGGGCGATGCGGAAGTGCCGTCCAAGGCGATTGGCGAAATGGTGATGGAAGGGCTGCGCCAGCTCGACAGCGTGGCCTATATCCGCTTTGCCAGCGTCTACCGCGATTTCACCGAAGCACGCGACTTCGAAGCCTTTGCCAGCAGCGTGCAGGAAATGAGCGGGCGCGAGCCCGGCAAGCCGTGACCGCAGTTCCCCTGTCCAGCTCGCCGCACGACGCCCCCGACGCCGCGGACCGCCAGCCGGTCATCGTGCTGGTCCGCCCGCAACTGGGCGAAAACATCGGCAAGGCCGCACGCGCCATGCTCAATTTCGGGCTGACGCAGATGCGGCTGGTGGCCCCGCGCGACGGGTGGCCCAACCCTTCGGCCGGACCTGCTGCCGCAGGCGCCGATGCCGTGCTGGAACAGGCGCAGGTTTTCGACACCCTCGCCGAGGCGGTGTCGGACTGTGCGCATGTCTATGCCACCACCGTGCGCAAGCGCGGGGTGACCAAGCCCGTTGTCACCCCCGAACAGGCAGCGCGCACCATCGTGTCGGCGCCGGGGCGCAGCGCCTTCGTGTTCGGACCCGAACGGTCAGGGCTGGAAACCGATGACGTCGCGCTGGCGCGGGCCATCGTCACCGTACCGATCAACCCGCAGTTCGGATCGCTGAACCTCGCGCAGGCGGTAATCCTGTGCGCCTACGAATGGTCACGCCACGTCACGCTGGTCCAGCCAACGGTCGAAGACCTGCTCCCCCCTGCCCCGCAGGAGGAGTTCGAGGGGATGTTCGACCAGTTGTGCGCAATGCTGGAGCCGCGCGGCTACTTCGAGCCGGAAAGCCGTGCGGCGGCCACGCGCCGCACCTTGCGCTCTATGCTGACCAAGCCCGGCTGGAACCATCTGGAGGTGCGCACCTTCCGCGGTGTGCTGAGCACTTTGCGGCGCAGGCCCGGATCGAAACCTGGCGACCCGCGCGACTGATCCGGTTTTTACCGAAAGCTCTTGTGGGGGTGATTATCCGCCGTGGTGCGGCCGCCGGGCCTGATCGCGCATTGCCAGCGATGCTTCGGCCAGCCGGTCCCAGAAATCGGCGACCAGTGCCACCGGCACGCCAAGCGCAAAGGCTTCACGACGAATCGCAGCAAGTGCGGCCTGGCGCTCGTCGAAATCTTCCCACACCCCTTCCCCCATCGATCGGGCAAGCGCAAAGCGTTGGGAAAGCAGAAGAAGAATCTGCCGGTCAATCGCATCCACCCCACTATAGCGGGGTTCGAATGGCTCAAACTGAGCTTGGAGTGGCGGCCCTTCATGCATTTGTTGTAGGTTGACCCGAAATTGCCGGACCTGTCTATGGCAGGTGCCCTTGACAAACCCCTAATTCTCTGTTCTTGGCCGCCCTTCGCAATTGGCCTCGCACTCCCGGTGAAGCGGTGGCCGCGTTCCGCAAAAGGTGGAACGGTGCGGTTCCGGGACTTGAAGCATCGGCCCGTTGCCGGTGCGCTGCAAATTGAAGGGTAGCGCATGTCCAAGCGCAAAGCATCCAAGTATAAAATTGACCGCCGTCTTGGCGAAAACATCTGGGGCCGTCCCAAGTCGTCGGTGAACCGCCGTTCGTATGGCCCCGGCCAGCACGGCCAACGCCGCAAGAGCAAGGTTTCCGACTTCGGCATCCAGCTCCGCGCCAAGCAGAAGCTCCGCGGCTACTACGGCGACGTGACCGAAAAGCAGTTCAAGCGCACCTACCAGGAAGCCGCCAAGATGAAGGGCGATACCGGTCAGAACCTGATCGGCCTGCTGGAACAGCGCCTCGACATGGTCGTGTACCGCGCCAAGTTCGCGCCGACCATCTTCTCGGCCCGCCAGATCGTTTCGCACGGCCACATTTACGTCAATGGCGTGAAGTGCAACATCGCTTCGCGTCGCGTGCGCCCCGGCGATGTCGTCAGCCTCGGCAAGAAGGCCAAGGAAATGGCCCTGATCGCTGAAGCGCAGACCCTGCCTGAGCGTGATATCCCCGATTACGTCGCCCCCGATGGCGACAAGGTGACCTTCACCCGCGTTCCGACGCTGGACGAAGTGCCCTACCCGGTGAAGATGGAACCGAACCTCGTGGTCGAGTTCTATTCGCGCTGATCGGTCAGAACCGATTACGGAACACGGAAGAGGCGGGGCGCAAGCTCCGCCTTTTTCGCATCTGGAAACAGCGCGTTACAATATATTGTGCGCAGCATTTTTCGCGCATTGTAAGGGAACGGACACGCAGCATCGGCATTGAGCAGGCATGACGCTCTACCGCTTCGTTACGCCCCACCGCACCGGCAAATGGTATCCCGATCTCGTGACGGCGCAGCGCCAGGCTTTCGCCATAGGCGCCGGCTTTTTCGATGAACGTACCGGGCGGTTCTATCCTTACAGGGAAACCCGGCTGGAACAGACCGATCAGGACCGTTTGAGCCGATTTGAGAATCGGATAGGCACTGACAATGCCGCCGCTGCCTAGCGGTTGAAATAATCCCGCCGGAAGTCGGCCGCAAACGCTGCGAAGCGTCCCTCAGCGATCGCTGCGCGCATCGCCGCCATGAGCTGCTGGTAGAACCACAGGTTGTGTTCGGTCAGCAGCATCGCGCCCAGCATCTCACCCGCCTTGTGCAGGTGGTGCAGGTAGGCGCGCGTGTATCTGGTGCAGGTCGGGCACGGGCAGCGTTCGTCCAGCGGGCCGCTGTCTTCGGCGTGGCGGGCATTGCGCAGGTTGAGCGGGCCGTTCCACGTAAACGCCTGCCCGTTGCGCCCGGAACGGGTGGGCAGGACGCAATCGAACATGTCGACGCCGCGCTCCACCGCGCCAACAAGATCATCGGGCTTGCCCACCCCCATCAGGTAGCGCGGGCGGTCTGCGGGCAATTGCTGTGGCGCGAAATCGAGCGTGGCGAACATCGCCTCCTGTCCTTCCCCCACGGCCAGCCCGCCAATGGCATAGCCATCGAAGCCGATGTCGATCAGCGCATCGGCGCTTTCCTTGCGCAGGTGTTCGTTCAGCGCACCCTGCTGGATGCCGAACAGCGCCGCGCGCGCGGCGTGCTCGCCACCCTGGTCGAACGCGTCACGGCTGCGCCGTGCCCAGCGCATCGACATTTCCATCGACCGCGCGATCACATCGAGCGGCTGGTCGGCGCGCGGGCATTCATCGAAGCACATCACGATGTCCGACCCCAGCAGGCGCTGGATCTCCATCGAGCGTTCGGGCGAAAGCATGTGCCGCGATCCGTCGAGATGGCTGGCGAAGGTCACGCCCTCTTCGGTGATCTTGCGCAAGTCCGAAAGGCTCATCACCTGATAGCCGCCGCTGTCGGTCAGGATCGGTCGGTCCCAGCCCATGAAGCGGTGCAGCCCGCCCAGCCGCGCGACGCGCTCCGCACCGGGGCGCAGCATCAGGTGATAGGTGTTGCCAAGAATGATGTCGGCGCCCGCCGCGCGCACGTCTTCGACCTTCATCGCCTTGACCGTGGCTGCGGTACCAACCGGCATGAACGCAGGGGTGCGGATTTCGCCGCGCTGCATGCGGATCGTCCCGGTGCGGGCAAGCCCGTCGGTCGCGTGGATGGCAAAGGCGAAACGGGTCATGGCACCATGCTCGGCAAAAAGAGTTTGCGGCCCCTAACCCTATTCGCCAAGGGGCGCAAATGGCCGACCCCGTACACATTGAACTCTGGCTCTATCCGGCGCTCACGCTGCTGACCGTGTTTTCCGGGTTTGTCGACGCCGTGGCCGGTGGTGGCGGCCTGATTACCGTGCCGGTGATGCTGTCCACCGGGCTTCCGCCCCACGCCGTGCTGGGCACCAACAAGGTGCAGGGCATCTGCGGCACGCTGATGGCGACGTTTCGCTATCACCGCGCAGGGCTGTTCAGCTTTCGCGCCAATGCGCCGACCGCCGCCGTCGTGTTCCTTGGCGCGCTGGCGGGTTCGCTGGCGATCCAGCGGCTGTCGGCCGACGTGCTGAAACTCGTCGTGCCGGTGCTGCTGATCGGCGTTGCGCTGTACACGGTATTTTCGCCCAGCATGACCGACCATGACCGCAAGGCCCACCTCAACGACCGCGGCTTTCTGCCGGTGGGCGCGGGCGTGGGTTTCTACGACGGCTTTTTCGGCCCCGGCGCCGGGCAGTTCTTCGCCACGACGCTGGTTGCGCTGCGCGGCATGGGGCTGACACGGGCGACCGGGCTTGCCAAGTTCCTCAACGCTTCAAGCAACCTTGCCAGCATCATCGTGTTCACCATCGGCGGCCAGGCGCTGTGGCTGCTGGGCTTGTCCATGGGCGTGGGCGCGATGACCGGGGCGTGGATCGGCTCGCACTTCGCCACCCGCTTCGGCGCGCGGATGATCCGCCCGCTGCTGGTCATCGTCAGCATCGGCCTGACCATGCGCCTGATCTGGGGCTGGTTCGCGCCGTGAACAGCGTTCAGGACAGCAACAGGCTGGAATCGCCGTAGGAATAGAACCGGTCACCTTGCGCGATGGCGTGGGCATACCCTCGCGGGCTGGACATGCGCGCATGCCACCCGGCTTTCAGCGTAGTGCTGCTGGCCGAGTTCGTTCGTCGGGTTTCCACGCCCCGCCCACTGGCTTTCAGAGCGGGCTACCACCTGTTGGCGTGAGGCTTAGACAATCGCAAGAAATCTTGGACCTATTCATTATAAGATCCGATAATTTACGCGTTTGATATTGTGCATGTGGGCATCAAAACGCCTTGTCGCGTCCATCGGTCTATTCCAATATCGAGTTGTCACATGTTGGCGGACGTCGGGGGCGAGATGGCGAGCATCACAATTCACTCAACCAGCCTGGACAATCTCGTCATTGGCGAATTGAACGTGAAGTGGAGCGCCCGTGGTGACCGCATCTTGCGCTACTATGTCGATGTGCGGCACAAAAAGCTGAATCTTCACAAGGAAGTCAGCGCACCTGAACTCTTCATCCTTCAAAGCAAGATGGATGCCCTGATGGCTTCGTGGGATGAAAAGTATGAGCAGTTCACCAAAAAGCAAAATGTCCTGTCGGGCCATGCCGCAGCGGAAGACATGACGGCTGACGCGATCAATCGCCTCGATGGACTGGGAGCAATCTTAACTCACACGCTCAAAGTCGATGATCGAGTTGATTGGGAATCGTTGAAGGACAAAAGCCAATACGATTTTCCGAAGTCTTTCCCCGAAAACAAGCCCGTCTCGTCGCCAGAGACTCAGCCCACCTACGCCGCGCCGAAGATTGGCTTCTTTGATCTGATCCTGGGCCGCAAAGCGCGCATCCAAGCTGAAGCGGAGGACAATTTCCAGTTAGCCACCCACGCTTGGGAGGAGCGTGAGCAGCAGCGATTAGCCAACCATGCGAAGGCGGTTGAAGCATGGGAAAAGCGACAGAAGGCCTTTTGGGATGACCACTTGGCGAAAAAGGCGACCTTCGACGAGGAGCAGGCTGCCTCCCATGCCGAAGTTGAACGCCTGAAATCCGAAGTCGGCCAAGGCAACGAGGAGGCAGTAATTGAGCAAGCCTCGCTGGTGCTTGAAGCGTCGGACTATCGCGGGTTGTTCGAAAAGTCGTATCTGGTCCAGTATCACCGCGACAAACGGCTTCTGAAGGTCGCCTACGACTTACCTTCCATTGATACCTTGCCATCGGTAAAAGCCGTAAAATTCGTAAAAGCGACCGGGGAACTGCGCGAAATCTACATTACCGAGCGAGAGAAGAAATCGAACTTCGAATCTGCCTGCTACCAAATCTGCCTGCGGACGATTCACGAGCTGTTCGAGGCTGACGAGGACAACAATGTCGAGAGCATCCTGTTCAACGGATTCGTTAATTTCATCGATCCGGCTAAGGGTGTGGAGCAGCGATCCTGTTTGCTCTCCGTCCTGATCGACAAACCGACGTTCTCGGCGATTGAACTTGCGCGAGTTGATCCAAAGGCTTGCTTCAAATCGCTCAAGGGCGTTTCGGCAGCTTCACTGGCATCTTTAGCGGCCATCCCCCCGGTGATGGAAATGGACACCGAGGACCGGCGATTTATCGAGTCCCGCGAAGTTGGTTCAGGCATAGATGAAGGCACAAACCTCGCGTCGATTTCGTGGGATGATTTCGAACATTTGGTCCGCGAACTCTTTGAAAGGGAATTCGCTTCCCGTGGCGGCGAGGTGAAAGTCACCCAAGCAAGCAGCGATGGCGGGGTGGACGCGGTGGCTTTTGATCCTGATCCCATTACGGGCGGCAAGATCGTTATCCAGGCAAAGCGATACACCCGAACGGTGGGCGTCTCGGCAGTTCGAGACCTATACGGCACCGTGATGAATGAGGGCGCATCGCGCGGTATTCTGGTTACGACCGCAGACTATGGGCCGGATGCCTATTCGTTCGCCAGTGGTAAGCCCCTAACTCTGATGAATGGAGCCAACTTGCTCCACATGATGCAGCGCCACGGCCAGAAGGCCAAAATCGACTTGAAGGAGGCTCGCGCCATCATAGCCGAAGGGGAAGGCTAGATTCCAGTGACTCCAACAGCGTCGAGATTGCAAGTGCGGCTCGATGATCGCAGCAGGTGGTTCGCCAATGAGTGGTTCTTCAAATGGCATTTCATCGGCAAAGATGGCCCCGTATCGATCGACTCCTTTGATGGCCGGGGCATTCACTTAGGCGGAATAGAGTTCAGCGGATCGGCTCGTGATGTGTATTGGGACGCTGTCGTAAGGGGCGTTCGCAAGGATATCGACGAACAGTTCGCGTGGGTTGACGAGCAAGTGCGTAACTACAATCACGAAACCGCTGTTAGAGCCATCGATGAGTGCGCCGGTCAGCTCATCTCTTTCGTCCGAGCAATACGCCGTGAAGCCGTCTCTAAAGATCGGATCTTGCGGGGTAATGGGATTACGTTTCCGCCAGAAGACGATGCAGGATGGTGGGATTCAGTTTCGGAAAGCCAAATCCTTGCCCAAGCTCAGGCGCTAGAAAGGGCCCTCCCCATTGCGCTTGTGAGCGTCAAATCTGATGGTGGCGGTAACGGCTTGAGCAAGCGCAATCGTGCTGCAAAGCTTTGGCATGACAATCAGTGGTGGCTGGGTCCAATCGCGTTTTTCGTTGGTTTGGCGGGCCTGTATCCAATTATCTTCTGATCCCTCGTCGATTTCCGAGTTGCCTCCCCAAAGGCCCTTTCGCCTTATCCCTTCGGCAGCAACAAGCTGGAATCGCCGTAGCTATAGAAACGGTAGCCTTCCTTGATTGCATGCCGATACGCTGATTGCATTTTTTCGAGTCCCATCAGCGCGCTGACCAGCATGAACAGCGTTGAGCGCGGCAGGTGGAAGTTGGTCATCAGCCCGTCGATCGCGCGGAAGCGGTAGCCGGGGGTGATGAAGATCGCGGTATCGCCCGCGAAGGGGCGGATCACCCTGTCTTCGCCCGCCGCGCTTTCCAGCAGGCGCAGGCTGGTCGTGCCGACCGCGATCACACGGTTGCCGCCTGCCCGCGCGGCGTTGAGCCGGTCTGCCACATCGGCTTCGATCCGGCCCCATTCGGCGTGCATGGCGTGATCGGCGGTGTCTTCGGCCTTTACCGGGAGGAACGTGCCCGCGCCGACGTGCAGCGTCAGCGTTTCGGTTTTGATGCCGCGCGCAGACAGGGAATCGAGCAGGCCGGGGGTGAAATGCAGCGCGGCGGTGGGCGCGGCGACCGCACCATCCTTTGCCGCGAACATCGTCTGGTAATCTTCGCGGTCCTGTTCGTCGGTCGGGCGCTTGCCCGCGATATAGGGCGGCAGCGGCATCCGCCCTGCCCGTTCGAGCAGGACTTCGACCGGCTCCTCCCCGGCAAAGTACAAGGTCCAGCTACCGTCGGCATGGCGCTCTTCGGCCTGTGCGGAAACGTCGGCGCCAAACGCGATCACATCGCCACGGCGCAGCCGCTTGCCATTGCGCACGAACGCCTGCCAGCGGCGCAGGTCGATGCGCTTGTGCAAGGTGGCGCCGATGCGCGCACCTTCGCCATCCCGCCCGTCGCGCACGCCTTCAAGCTGCGCCGGAATTACCCGCGTATCGTTGAACACCAGCACATCGCCGGGTTCGAGCAGCGACGGCAGATCGCGGACGACATGATCCGAAAACAGGCCTGCGGACCGTACACCGAGCAAACGGGCAGCATCGCGCGGCCGCGCAGGCCGCAGGGCGATGTTTTCCGGCGGGAGATCGAAATCGAAGAGGTCAACGCGCATGGGCGCGCCTCTAGCGGCTTTTCCGGTTCAGTTCGACGTTGAATTGCTCAACATATCCGCGGTGATCGCACGGGTTGCGGATGGCGCGACCATGGGCGGGGCTGGCTTGTTGTCCGCCCCGATCGACGCCTGGACGATTTTCGTCGGGTTAGCGGGCGGTTCGCCGCGCTGGATCGCATCGACATTTTCCATCCCGGCGATCACCCGGCCGAAGTTGGTGTATTTGTTGTCCAGCGCAAAACGCGGATAGAACACGATGAAGAACTGGCTGTTCGCGGTGTTCGGATCGTTGGTACGCGCCATCGAAACGGTCCCGCGCACGTGCGGCAGGGCGTTGAACTCTGCCTTGAGATCGGGAAGCGGCGATCCGCCCTGCCCGGTGCCCGTCGGGTCGCCGGTCTGCGCCATGAAACCGTCGATCACGCGGTGAAAGATCACGCCGTTATAGAAGCCCTGCCGGGCCAGCGTCTTGATCCGCTCGACATGGTTGGGCGCCCATTCCGGCATGAGACGGATGACCACCCGCCCGCCGTTCGACAGATCGAGGATGAGCAGGTTTTCACGGTCAACCGACTGGTCGGGGTTTACCGCCAGCGGCAGCGCCGCAGGCTTTGCGGCCACCGCTTCGGGCTTGTCTTTGGCCATCGCAGGCGTGGCGATCAGGGCAGCACCCAGCGCAAGGACGGTGAAAAAACGCGAAACCATGAGACGGGAACACTCCGAATGACGTTATGCGCCGATAGGCGCGTGCCGCTGTCGCTGCAATGAACGATTGGCACAATGGCAACAGTCCGCAAGAAACGACAGATCAGTAATCGCCCATCCGCCCCATGCGATCGACCCGCGCGATAACATCGTCGCGGATCGTCGGGGTTACGAAATCCGCGATATCGCCGCCGAACAGGGCGATTTCCTTGACCAGCTTGGATGCAATCGGCTGGAGGCAGACATCGGCCATCAGGAACACCGTCTCGATCTCGTTGTCGATCTGCTGGTTCATGCCCGCCATCTGGTATTCGTATTCAAAGTCCGCCACCGCCCGAAGGCCGCGCACGATCACGCTGGCACCCTGCTTGCGCGCAAACTTCATCAGCAAGGCGTTGAACCCGACGACCTCGACGTTGTCGATGCCCTGCAGGTCCACTTCGCGCTGCACCGCTGCCATGCGTTCATCAGCCGTGAACATGGGATTCTTCGACGGGTTGGTGGTGACGCCGATGATCAGCCGGTCCACCAGCTTGGCCCCGCGCCGGATGATGTCGAGGTGGCCCAGCGTGATGGGATCGAATGTTCCCGGATAGACCCCGATACGGTCTGCCATCAGTGGTTCCTCTCCACGATGAAGCGCGCCAATTCGCGCAACAGGTCCGCTTCGGGACCATAGGACGATAGCTGCCAGATCGCCTGATCGACCAGCGCATGCGCCTGTTCGCGCGCGCGCTGCGGGCCGAGCAGCGACAGGAAGGTTTCCTTGCCCTGCGCTTCGTCCTTGCGCAGCGCCTTGCCGGCGGCAGCTTCATCGCCTTCGGCATCGAGCAGGTCGTCGGCGATCTGGAACGCCAGGCCGATGTCGCGGGCATAGCCGCGCAAGTGGGTGCGCCCCTCTGGCGGCACCTTCCCCAGGATCGCACCCATTTCGACAGCCGCGGTCAGCAGAGCGCCGGTCTTGAGCTGTTGCAAGCGGGTTACCGTTTGCAGATCGAAACTGGCGGTTTCGGCCACGATGTCCATCATCTGCCCGCCGCACATGCCGTGCATCCCGCTGGAAACGGCGAGCGTGCGGATCAGGTCGATCCGCACGAACGGATCGCCGCCGGTGGCCGGATCGGACAGGATTTCAAAGGCGAAATCGTGCAGCGCATCGCCCGCCAGCACGGCGGTCGCTTCGTCGAAGGCGACATGCAGCGTCGGTTTACCGTGGCGCAGGCCATCATCGTCCATGCACGGCAGATCGTCGTGGATCAGCGAATAGACGTGGATCGCCTCTATCGCGGTGCCAACGCGCACGGCGGCCTCGTGCGACACGCCGTGCATGGCGCCGGTGGCGCAGACCAGCAGCGGGCGAATACGCTTGCCCCCGCCGATGGTGGCATAGCGCATGGCCTCCACCAGCCGGTCACGCGGATCGCCGGGCAACGGCAACAGCAGATCGAAGCTGCGGTCGATGTCTTCGGCAATCGCAGCGAGCGCCTGCTTCAGCAGGCCCTTTTCGCCCGGCGCGGTCGTGTCGGAAGGATCGTCGGCCATGGCGGGGGCGATCAACCGGCCGCGTCGTCGAACGGACGCAGGTCCGCGGGCTTGCCATCGCGGTCGGTAACGATCGCCTCGATTCGCGCCTGGGCGGCATCGAGCCGCGCCTGGCAGTGCGCGCGCAAGGCGTCGCCACGGGCGTAGAGGTCGATTGATTCATCAAGAGGCGCTTCGCCGCTTTCGAGCCGCCTGACGACGCTCTCCAGTTCTTTCAGTGCTTCCTCGAAGCTCAGCCCGGCTATTTCCGTTGCAGTTCCCATTGGGGCAGCATTGACGGGGCGCGGTGGCCGGGTCAAGCATGGATGACAGCGCAGATGCAAGGAAAGCCGGGCCAATGCAGTATCTCATCGCCTATATCGCCGCAGCCGTGATTTTCGGCGCGATGGACGCGGTCTGGCTGGGTTGGGCCGGGGCAAAGCTGTACCGCCCCGCACTGGGGGATCTGCTTGCCCCGACCTTCCGCGCCGCGCCGGCCGTGGTGTTCTACGTGCTCTACCTTGGCGGCATGCTGTGGTTCGCGGTGCGCCCCGGCCTTGCCCAGGGGCTTGGCGCGGCGGCGCTCAACGGCGCGCTGCTGGGGGCCATGTGCTACATGACCTACGACCTGACGAGCCAGGCCGTACTGGCCCGCTGGCCTGTCCACGTGACGGTGATCGACGTGCTCTGGGGCACCTTCGCCACGATGGTCGCGGCCACTGGTGCAACATGGGTTGCGACCCGCTTCGCCGCCTGAAATCCTGCCGGTTTCCACTAGCCTGTTTGCACCGCTCTCGCTAAGGCGCGCGGCATGGCTGGAATCACCGCAGATGTCGTCGCCGCCCACGGGCTGTCCGAGGAAGAATACCAGCGCGTGCTGCACGCGCTTGGGCGCGAACCCAACCTTGTGGAACTGGGCATATTCTCGGTCATGTGGTCCGAGCACTGTTCGTACAAGTCCAGCCGCATCCATCTCAAGAAGCTGCCCACGCAGGCGCCCTGGGTGATCTGCGGCCCCGGTGAAAATGCGGGCGTCATCGACATCGGCGAAGGACCGGACGGGACAAAGCTCGCCGCCATCTTCAAGATGGAAAGCCACAACCACCCTTCGTACATTGAACCCTATCAGGGTGCGGCAACCGGGGTTGGCGGCATCCTGCGCGATGTGTTCACCATGGGCGCGCGCCCGGTGGCAAACATGAACGCGCTGCGCTTTGGCCGCCCCGATCACCCGAAGATGAAGCATCTGGTGCAAGGCGTGGTCGCGGGCATCGGCGGCTATGGCAATTGCGTGGGCGTGCCGACGGTGGGCGGGGAAACCAACTTCCACCCGGCCTATGACGGCAACATCCTGGTCAACGCGATGACCGTGGGCGTGGCCGATCAGGACAAGATCTTCTATTCCGCCGCCACCGGCATCGGTAACCCGATCGTCTATGTCGGCTCCAAGACCGGGCGCGACGGGATCCACGGCGCAACGATGGCCAGCGCCGACTTCGATGAAAAGTCCGATGAAAAGCGCCCGACCGTGCAGGTCGGCGATCCCTTCACCGAAAAGCTGCTGATCGAGGCCTGCCTCGAACTGATGGCGACCGATGCTATCGTGGCGATCCAGGACATGGGCGCGGCCGGGCTGACCTCGTCCTCGGTGGAAATGGCCACCAACGGCAAGGCCGGGATCGTGCTCGACATGGACAAGGTGCCATGCCGCGAAGAAGGCATGACGCCGTACGAAATGATGCTGAGCGAAAGCCAGGAGCGGATGCTCATGGTGCTCAAGCCCGGCAAGGAGGCCATGGCCGAAGCGATCTTCCGCAAGTGGGAACTGGACTTCGCGGTGATCGGGGAAGTGACCGATACCGGCCACATGGTCCTGACCTTCCAGGGTGAAACGGTATGCGACATCCCGCTGGGTCCGCTGGCCGAAGACGCCCCGCTCTATGACCGCCCCGCCCTGTCGCTGGCCGAATACAAGGCGTGGGCCAGGGTTCCGGCGCTGGACACGGTCCCGCAAAGCACCGACCTTGGCGCCGATCTGGTCAGGCTGATCGGCTGTGCGGACCTTGCCAGCCGCCGCTGGATCTTTGAACAGTACGATTCGCAGGTCGGCGCCGATACGCTGCAGAAGTCGGGCGGCGACGCGGCCGTCGTGCGCCTGCACGGCACGCACAAGGCGCTGGCGATCAGCACCGATTGCACCCCGCGTTATTGCTATGCCGACCCATACGAAGGCGGCAAGCAGGCCGTGGCCGAAACCTGGCGCAACATTTGCGCGGTTGGCGCGCGGCCGCTGGCGATTACCAACTGCCTCAACTTCGCCAACCCGCAGCGCCCCGAAATCATGGCGCAGATCGTTGAAGCCCTGCGCGGCATGGGCGATGCCTGCCGCGCGCTGGACTACCCGATCGTGTCGGGCAACGTCTCGCTCTACAACGAATCCAAGGCGACCGGCGGCGGCAGCGCGATCCTGCCCACCCCGGCCATCGGTGGCGTTGGCCTGATGGAAGACCATGCGGTGATGACCACCGTGGCATTCAAGACCGCAGGCGATGCCATCTGGCTGGTCGGCGGCCACGGCACCCATCTTGGCCAGTCGCTGTACCTGCGCGAGATCCACGGCGCCGAAGCGGGCGATGCTCCACCGGTCGACCTTGCCACCGAACGCCGCAACGGCGAACAGGTGCGCGCATGGATCGCCGACCGGCGGTTGAGCGCGGTGCACGACATTTCCGACGGGGGCCTGCTGGTGGCGCTGGCAGAAATGGCGCTGGCCGGAAACCTTGGCTGCACGCTGGACGTGGCGCTCGATGCCGCCAGCGCGTTTGGCGAAGACCAGTCGCGCTATGTCGTGACGACCGGAGCGGACGAAGTGCTCGATGGAGCGGAGCGCATCGGCACCGTCGGCGGGACCAGCGTTGCCGGGGTCGAAATCGCCACCCTGCGCGAAGCCAACGAAGCCTTCTTCCGCGACTGGATGGAAGCCTGACGCACCGCCCGCCGGTCTTGCGCCCTTTCTGGTTCAGACCGGCACGGCAGGCACGGGTCTGTCAGGCCGCCTTGCTCATGGTTGCCGCGCCATCCCGGCCCAGCAGGTCATACGGGTCGACGTCCATCGCCCGCCACACGGCATGGCACTGCTGATACTGCACGGCAGGCGTGATGTTCAGGCGGCGGCGCACCTCGGCAAGCGGCAGCGGCAGAAGATCGGTGATCGGCTGTTCGCACAGGCGCGGACACGCCTTGCCCAGCTTCTGCCCTTCGCGCACTGCATGCAGCACGGGCGCGGCACTGCGCACCCGACGCCGGATGTTCAGCCCCGCCATATAGCCGATGAACAGGTTGGCCGGTGACGGCTGCTGGCTGTAGGTGAAGGCCAGCACGCACGCTTCGCCCAGCGCATCGCGGCCATAGCCGGTCAGGATATGCAGCAGATCGTGCACGTCGCGCATGCGGTTGAGATACCAGGCGAACTGGTCGTCGAATGGTTCGCGGTGGCGGGCAAACTTGGCGAACTCATCGACCAGCCCCTGCGCTGTCAGCCCTTCCCGCTCCATGAAATCGCAATAGGCATGCGCCAGCGATCCTTCCGGCATGCGGCGCAGCGCGGCATGATCGTCGAGGATCGCAGGCAGCGCCGGTTCGCGCGCACGCACGGCCTGCCCGGCGGCGCTGCGCAGGAAGCGTTCCGCCGCTGCGCGCAAGTTGCGCCACGGCAGGGCTTCGAAGATGAAGAACACTTCCTGCGTGTTCTCCTTGTCCTTCATCAGGTTGCGAAAGTGGTGCCACGCCTTGAACGGCCGCATCCGCAACTGCGGACGGCGTTCGTCATAGATCGGCAGATCGGCGTCGAACGCGCCGGACATGGCATTCATCGCACGCGCTCCATCACGAAATACGCCGTTTATTTACAGCCGTGTAAATATGCCGTCAATCCAGTACCCACTGGTCCTGCGCAACGCCCAGCAGCTTGAGAATCGCGGTCAGATCACCCTGGTCGATCCAGCCATCGGCGGCGGCGCGCGCCTTGGGCTTGGCGCGGTAGGCAATCCCGTAGGTGGCCGCCGCGATCATCGGAATGTCGTTGGCGCCATCGCCCGTGGCAAGGCTCAGCGTCCCTTCGCCCAGCCGCACGGTTTCATCGAGCAGAACCTGCTTCTTCACGCTGCTGTCCACGATAGCCCCGTCCAGCCCGCCGGTCAGCACGCCATCGGCAAGGCCCAGCCGGTTGCCGACCACGCGATCGAAGCCGAGCATCTGGGCGACCGGATCGGCAAAGGAATGAAAGCCACCGGTCACCAGCACGGTATGGCAACCGCGTGCCTTGAGCGTCGCCACCAGCGTGCGTGCGCCGGGCATCGCGCGGATGCGTTCGTCCAGACACTGGCGGATCGCCGTTTCGGGCAGGTCGCGCAGCAGCCCGACCCGTTCGCGCAGCGCCGATTCGAAATCGAGTTCGCCCTGCATCGCCCGTTCGGTGATTGCAGCGATGCGTTCTTTCAATCCGGCGAAATCGGCCAGTTCGTCGATGCATTCCTGCCCGATCATGGTCGAATCCATGTCCGACACGAACAGTTGCGGCAGTTCGATCGTCCCGTCCGACAGCAGCAGGTCGCTATCGGGGAAGCACTGGTCCAGAATCTGGCGGATTCCGGCGGGATTCCCTTCAACCACTTCAAGTTCCAGCACATCCTCGCAGGTGTCGAGCATGCCTGCGCCCGCCACTTCCCAATCGCGCGCCTCGATCAATTCCATGGCCAGCGCAAGATTGTCACCAAGCGTCTCCTGCTCTGCTATCAGGCGGGCGATGAGCACCGAACATTCCCCTATCGAACAATCTGTGAAGCCAAGGCTCGCGCTCATTGCAGGGCCGACGGCCAGCGGCAAGAGCGATTTGGCCGTGGCGGTTGCGCTGCATGCCATGGCAGGCGGGCAGGAGGCCGTGGTCATCAATGCCGACAGCGCGCAAGTCTATGCCGATCTGGCAGTGCTGAGCGCGCGCCCTTCAGCCGAAGAGATGCGCGGCGTGCCCCACCGCCTGTTCGGCGCATGGGATGGTGCGCAGCCCTGCTCCGCCGCCGATTGGGCCAACGCCGCCAAGGCGGAAATTGCCGCCGTCCAGGCGCGTGGCGGGTTACCCGTCCTCGTCGGCGGCACCGGCCTTTACATCCGCACCCTGCTCGAAGGCATCGCCCCCCTTCCCCCGATCGACCCTGCGGTACGCCGGGCAGTGCGCGCTCTTTCTGTCGCTGATGCCTATGCCGCGCTGTGCGTTGAAGACCCGCCGCGCGCCGCGGCGCTGGCCCCGGCAGACGGGCAGCGGATCACCCGCGCGCTTGAAGTCGTGCGCTCCACCGGGCACCCGCTGGCGCACTGGCAGCAACAGCGCAGCGGCGGGATCGCGGATCAGGTCACGCTTGCCCCGCTGATCCTCCTGCCCGAACGGCAATGGCTCTACCGGCGCTGCGATCTGCGCTTTGAACGGATGTGGGATGGCGGCGCGGTGGAGGAAGTCGCCGCACTGCTGGAACGCGGCTTGCCCGGCGATGCACCGGTGATGCGGGCCATCGGCGTGCCCGAAATCGCTGCCTTCCTGCGCGGCGAACGCCCGCGTGAAGGCGCCATGGCCGCCGGACAGCAGGCGACGCGCAATTATGCCAAGCGGCAGTTCACCTGGCTGCGCCACCAGAATCCGGCGGACTGGCCACGGATAGAGTACGAAAGTTCCATTGATAGCGACGCAACAGCAAGATTATTATTACCATAGCTGTTGACACGTCATTTTATGTCAAGTAGCAGGCCATGACCCGCCGGTGACACACCTTGCGCCGGGCCGCTGCGCGTTGATGCGCTGGCGGCCGCTGGCGTTTTTTGTTTTGCCGACGCGCCAAGGCGGCTATCGGGCCGCTTCTTTCAGAAGGATTGAATCACGTGATGACCGAGCGCAGCGGCGCCGAAATCCTGGTCGAAGGCCTTGTCGCCAAGGGTGTCGAATTCGTGTTCGGCTATCCCGGCGGCGCGGTCCTGCCGATCTACGATGCGCTGTTCGGCGATGAACGCATCCGCCACATCCTCGTCCGCCACGAAGCAGGCGCCGCCCACGCCGCCGAAGGATATGCGCGCGCCACCGGCAAGCCCGGCGTGGTGCTGGTCACGTCCGGTCCCGGCGCGACCAACGCGGTCACCGGCATTGCCGATGCCTTCATGGATTCGATTCCGCTGGTGGTCATCACCGGACAGGTTCCGACCGCGCTGATCGGCTCTGACGCGTTTCAGGAATGCGACACCATCGGCATCACGCGGCACTGCACCAAGCACAATTATCTGGTCAAGGATCCGGCCCAGCTTGCCGCGACGATTGACGAGGCGTTCCGCATCGCCACCGAAGGGCGTCCCGGCCCGGTGGTGATCGACATCCCCAAGGACGTGCAGATCGCCTCTGCCCCGTGGAGCAGCGCCGCGCCGCAACAGCGCAACCGCTATTCCCCCCAGACCGAAGGCGGCGCGAAGGAAATCGCCGACGCGGTCGAGATGATCGCGGCGGCAAAGGCACCCGTGTTCTACACCGGCGGCGGCGTAATCAACGCCGGGCCGAAAGCGTCGCTCCTGCTTCAGGAACTGCAGACGCTGACCGGCGCCCCGGTCACCTCGACTCTCATGGGCCTTGGCGCTTTTCCGGCCGATCATCCGGCATGGCTGGGCATGCTCGGCATGCACGGCACCTATGAAGCCAACATGGCGATGAACCGCGCCGATCTGGTCGTGTGCATCGGCGCGCGTTTCGATGATCGCGTGACCGGGCGGCTCGATGCCTTCTCGCCCGACAGCCGCAAGATACACATCGACATTGATCGTGCGTCGATCAACAAGACCGTCCAGGTCGATCTGCCGGTCGTGGGCGATTGCGCGGTCGTGCTCTCGCAGATCATCGCGGGCTGGCACGCACGCGGCCACAAGGCCCGCGATCTGGCCGAATGGCATGCCCGGATCGACGGCTGGCGCGCGCGCAAGAGCCTGTACTATCCGACGAAATCGGCGGAAATCATGCCGCAGCGGGCGATCGAACGGCTCTATGAACTGACCAGGCATCGTGCCCCGATCATCAGCACGGAAGTGGGCCAGCACCAGATGTGGGCGGCGCAGCACTTCCACTTCATGCAGCCCAACAAGTGGCTGACATCGGGCGGGCTCGGCACGATGGGCTATGGCCTCCCCGCTGCCATCGGGGCGCAGGCGGGGTTCCCCGATGCGCTGGTGATCGACATCGCGGGCGATGCCTCGATCCAGATGAACATCCAGGAACTGGGCACGGCCACGCAGTATCGCCTGCCGGTCAAGGTCTTCGTGCTCAACAACGAATGGATGGGCATGGTCCGCCAGTGGCAGGAACTGACCTATGAAAGTCGCTATTCGAACTCCTATTCCGACAGTCTGCCCGATTTCGTGAAGCTTGCCGAAGCCTACGGCTGGAAGGGCATCCGCATCACCGACGAAAGCGAGCTGGACGCCGGCATCCAGGCGATGATCGACCATGACGGGCCGGTCTTCGTCGATTGCCTCGTCGCCAAGGAGGCCAACTGCTTCCCGATGATCCCCAGCGGCGCGGCGCACACCGACATGATCCTCTACGGCGATGAAGTTGCCGGGACGATGGACGATGAAGCCAAGGCGCTGGTCTGACGCGGCCGGTGTCTTGAGAGGATACGAACATGATGCACATCTCGCACGAAGCGCAGGAACGCCACGTCCTGACCCTGACGGTCGATAACGAGGCGGGGATTCTCGCCAAGATCGCCGGGCTGTTCACCGCGCGCGGCTACAACATCGACAGCCTGACCGTGGCCGACATTACCGATGGCCACGACCTGAGCCGGATCACCATCGTCACCCACGGCCCGCCGCCGGTGATCGACCAAATCCGCGCGCAACTGGAACGGCTGGTCCCGGTCCACAAGGTTACCGACCTGACCGAAGTCGGCCCGTTCGTGGAACGCGAGCTGGCGCTGATCAAGGTATCCGGCAAGGGCGAAAACCGCGTCGAGGCGCTGCGTCTGGCCGATGTGTTCCGCGCCAAGGTGGTCGATACCACGACCGCCAGCTTCATTTTCGAACTGACCGGCACGCCCGAAAAGATCGACAGCTTCGTTTCGCTGATGAAGGAACTGGGCCTTGTCGAAGTGGGCCGCACCGGCATCGTCGGCATGGTCCGCGGCGCCAGGGCCGCCTGAACGCGCCTTCGTTTCATCCCCTTCGTTTCACCGCATTTTTCCGTTCAACACAGATTGGGAACGACATGAAAGTTTATTACGACGCCGATTGCGACCTGAACCTGATCACCGACAAGAAGATCGCTGTCCTCGGCTATGGTTCGCAGGGCCACGCCCATGCGCAGAACCTGCGCGATTCGGGCGTCAAGGAAGTCGCCATCGCGCTGCGCCCCGGCTCGGCCAGCGCCAAGAAGGCCGAAGCCGCCGGCTTCAAGGTTCTGGCCAACGCCGATGCCGCCGCCTGGGCCGACATTCTGATGATCCTTGCCCCGGACGAGCATCAGGCCGCGATCTATGCCGATGATCTGCACGCCAACATGAAGCCCGGCGCCGCGCTGGCCTTCGCCCACGGCCTGAACATCCACTTCGGCCTGATCGAAGCCCGCGCCGACATCGACGTGATCATGATCGCGCCCAAGGGTCCGGGCCACACCGTGCGTTCGGAATACCAGCGCGGCGGTGGCGTGCCCTGCCTCGTGGCCATTCACCAGGACGTGACCGGCAACGCCCACGACGTGGCGCTGGCCTATGCTTCGGGCGTTGGCGGTGGCCGCAGCGGCATCATCGAAACCAACTTCCGCGAAGAGTGCGAAACCGATCTGTTCGGCGAACAGGCAGTGCTGTGCGGCGGCGCGACCGCGCTGGTCCAGGCCGGTTTCGAAACGCTGGTCGAAGCGGGCTACGCGCCGGAAATGGCCTATTTCGAATGCCTTCACGAACTCAAGCTGATCGTCGACCTGATGTATGAAGGCGGCATCGCCAACATGCGCTATTCGATCTCGAACACCGCCGAATACGGCGACATCACGATCGGCCCGCGGATCATCACCGAAGAAACCAAGAAGGAAATGAAGCGCGTTCTGGCCGACATCCAGTCGGGCCGCTTCGTCAAGGCCTTCGTGCTCGACAACCGCGCCGGTCAGCCGGAACTCAAGGCCGCCCGCGGCCTGGCCAAGCGTCACCAGATCGAAGAAACCGGCGCGAAGCTGCGCGCCATGATGCCCTGGATCGGTGCCAACAAGCTGGTCGACCAGACCCGCAACTGATCCTTTGACCGCCGGGCGGGCAGTCTTTGTCCGCCCGGCGCCATGCTTTTTCCACAAGACAGCGGGCTTGCGCCCCGAAAGCAGTAGACGTCCGGCTTTTCCGCGTTATTTCTCCATTTCGGATATAACTCGAAAAATGCGGATCGCCGTTTGCCAAAAATCCCCGTTCGCGCCGCGCTGCTGTGCCTGCCGCTGGCGTTCGTGCCTGCCCTGAGCAGCGCCACCGAGATGACTCAGCCGCCCGCGCCTGCTGCAGCCCCGACCCTGTCGGCCGCTGACGATACCTGTGGAATGCGCATGGCAATCCGTTTTCGCGGCAGGGAAGACAGCCCCGCGCTGCGCACTGACCTGGCGACCGCGGTCGGCCACCGCCGCATCCGCTGGATCCGCCCCGGCGTGCGGATTACCGACGACATGCAGCCCGACCGGCTCAACGTGATCTTCAACGACAAGGACCGGCTGGCCACGGTACGCTGCGGCTGACGCGGGACGACGGCGCCCCGCTTTTGCAACGGTGTAGTGTGACCGCATGGTTTCGGCGCTTGTGCGCGGGCGCGCGCTTTGGCATCTCTGACGCTCCCCCCGAAAAGTTGCGTCCAAGGAGATCCCCCTTGATCCAGTTCCCCGCAAAAGCCGCCTCGCTCAAACTTGCGCTGTCCGTGGCGCTCGCCGCGCTGGCAGCACCAATGGTTGCCCAGATGCCCGAAGTGCCCGGCAAGGCCGATCCGTCGCGCGTCATGGCCGGCACCTATACCGCCGATGCCGGGCATTCGCTCGTCGGCTGGAGGGTCAACCACTTCGGGTTCAACGATTACTTCGGCCTGTTCGGCGATGTTACCGGCACGTTGACGATCGACCCGGCCAACCCCGCCGCCGCGAAGGTTGCCGTAACGATCCCGGTTTCCAAGGTGCTGACCGCCAGTCCCGAACTGACCACGCACCTCCTGCGTGCTGGCGCCGATGGCAAGCCCGCGGACTTCTTCGGCGCATCACCCGCCGACGCGACCTTTGTTTCCACCAGCGTCGCGCCCGGCGCAGACGGCGTGAGCGCGAAAATCACTGGTGACCTGACGCTCAACGGCGTCACGCGCCCGGTCACCCTTGACGCAACCTTCACAGGGGCGGGCAACAACATCTTCACGAAGGCGCCGACGCTGGGCTTCCATGGCAAGGCCATGATCAAGCGGTCCGATTTCAAGGTCGCCTATGGCATTCCCCTCGTCTCGGACGAGGTCATGCTCGACATCACGGCAGCATTCGAAAAGAAATGACGTGCCGCACCCGCACCGGCCCGCGTTCCTGCGCGTGGCCGGTGCGGGTGCGCCGCCTGCCGGTCAGCGCATGGCGGCAAAGCCTGCGCGCAATTCGGCGACGAACAGATCGGGTTGTTCCCACGCGGCAAAGTGTCCGCCCTTGTCCACTTCCCCCCAGTACACGAGATCGGCGCACTGCCGTTCGTACCACTCGCGCGGCACCGGCATGATTTCCTTGGGAAAGGCGCTGATTGCGATGGGCAGCGGGATGGATTTCGGCCCGAAAGTGCTGAAGCTTTCCCAGTACAGCCGCGCCGATGACGCGCCCGTGGCCGTCAGCCAGTACAGCATGATATTGTCGAGCATGTCATCACGGCTCAGCGCATCTTCCGGCGCGCCGTTGTTGTCGGTCCACGCCCACATCTTTTCATAGATCCAGCTTGCCAGCCCGACCGGCGAATCGACCAGCGAATACCCCACGGTCTGCGGGCGGGTTGCCTGCTGCTTGGAATAGCCCGAATCCCAGTCGGCATAGTGCTGCATCGCCGCCAGCGCCTTGAGCTGCGAAGGCGTGGGCGCGACGAGGTCTTCGGGCAGCGGCTGCGCAAAGGGCATGTTGAGGTGAACCCCATCGCACCCGGCAACCTGCTGCACCGCGATGGCCGTGGTCACTGCCGACCCCCAGTCCCCGCCCTGCGCCAGCCAGCGGTCATACCCCAACCGCGCCATCAGCGCGCCCCATGCGCGGCCGATCCGTTCCACTCCCCAGCCGGTTCCGGCAGGCTTTTCGGAAAAGCCGTAACCCGGCAGGCAGGGGATCACGAGATGAAAGGCATCGGCCGCAGTGCCGCCATGCGCTTCGGGGTCTGTCAGCGGAGCGATGCAGCGCCGGAACTCAAGGACAGAGCCGGGCCAGCCGTGGGTGAGCAGCAAGGCCCGCGCCCCTTTGTGGGCCGAGCGGACGTGCAGGAAGCGGATCGTCAGCCCGTCAATCACCGTTTCGTGAAGGCCCCAGTTGTTGAGCATGGCCTGGCAGGCGTACCAATCGTACCCCTTGCGCCAGTAATCAACGAAATCGCGCATCACCGCCAGCGGCACGCCCTGCGTCCAGTCGGTAACCGTTTCCTTTTCCGGCCAGCGGGTCATGTCGATACGCTGGTGCAGGTCGGCGATGGCCGATTGCGGAATATCGACGACGAAAGGCTTGATCGACACAGGCATTCACCTCCACGGAATTGCGATGCTTTTGCAGGCGGGTACTGGACTTTCATTCTGGACAATGGCGCAGCAAATCACCATAGGCGATGTGATGATCGTTCAACTGGCCCTTACCCTGCGACTTATCCGCCCTTGGGCGTGAGCTGACGTGTCGCATCGCGGCGCGCACGGCGCCCAGGGGATGCACCAAACCGCACGCAAGCAGCCAGGACCGGCCACGGAACCCGACATCGCCTGAACAAGGCCTTCGGTCCAGCGCCGGACAATCGAGTGAAGTTCCATGTCGATGCTCAAGAACCCTTCGGTCAAATACCGCCCCTTCCCGCAGATCGCCCTGCCCGACCGGCAGTGGCCCGGCCGCACCATCACGCAGGCGCCGCGCTGGCTTTCCACCGACATGCGCGATGGCAACCAGTCGCTGATCGACCCGATGGATGCGGAAAAGAAGAGCCGCTTTTTCGATCTGCTGATCAAGCTCGGCCTCAAGGAAATCGAGGTTGGCTTTCCCAGCGCGGGGGCAACCGAATATGATTTCATCCGCGGGCTGGTCGATGCCGGGCGCATCCCCGACGATGTCTTTGTCCAGGTGCTCACCCAATCGCGCGAAGATCTGATCCGCACCAGCTTTGAAAGCCTGGCCGGAGCGAAGCAGGCGATCGTCCACGTCTACAACGCCGTATCGCCGCTGTGGCGCCAGGTCGTTTTCGGCATGGACAAGGCGGACGTCAAGGAAATCGCCCGCGCCGGAGCCACGCACCTGCGCGATCAGGCGGCGCGTTTCCCGCAGACCGACTGGCATTTCGAATACAGCCCCGAAACCTTCTCCACCGCCGAAGTCGATTTCAGCATCGAATGCTGCGAAGCGGTGATGGACGTGCTGCAACCGACCGTCGATCACCCGATCATCCTGAACCTGCCCGCCACGGTCGAGGCATCGACGCCCAACATCTATGCCGACCAGATCGAATATTTCTGCCGCAACCTGCCCGGACGCGACCGCGCGGTCATCAGCCTGCACACGCACAACGACCGGGGCACCGGCGTTGCGGCGGCGGAACTGGGCCTGATGGCCGGGGCAGACCGTGTCGAAGGCTGCCTGTTCGGCAACGGCGAACGCACCGGCAACTGCTGCCTGGTGACCGTTGCGCTCAACCTCTACACGCAAGGGATCGACCCGGAGCTGGACTTCTCGAACATCGACGAAGTGATCCAGACGGTCGAATACTGCAACCAGTTGCCGGTTCACCCGCGCCACCCCTATGGCGGCGAACTGGTGTTCACGGCCTTTTCGGGATCGCATCAGGATGCGATCAAGAAGGGCTTTGCCGCGCAGGAAGCGCGCAACGACCAATTGTGGTCGGTGCCTTACCTGCCGATCGACCCGGCCGATCTTGGCCGCAACTACGAAGCGGTGATCCGCGTCAACTCGCAGTCCGGCAAGGGCGGGTTCGCCTGGGTTCTGGAACAGGATCAGGGCCTCAAGCTGCCCAAGAAGATGCAGGCGCACTTTTCCCGCCATGTGCAGGAGCTGGCCGACGAACTGGGCCGGGAACTGCAGGCCGGGGACATCTGGGGCGTTTTCCGCAAGGTTTATCGTCTCGACGCGCCGCAGCATTTCCAGCTCGTAGACTATGAGGAAACGCGCGGCCCCGATGGCGCGCGCATCTTTGCCGGAAAAATCGAAGTGGATGGCAAGGTGCAGTCCGTCAGCGGGCGCGGCAACGGCCTGATCTCCTCGGTCGTCGCCACGCTCAAGGACGGGTTCGGCGTCGATGTCGATATCAGCGACTATTCCGAACACGCCATGGGATCGGGCAGCAACGCCCGCGCCGCGGCCTATGTCGAATGCCGCACCGCCGATGGCCGCACCGTCTGGGGCGTGGGCATAGACGAAGACGTGGCCACCGCCAGCGTCCGCGCGGTGCTGAGCGCAGCAAACGCGGTTTCCTGACCCCCCTTGCGGGCGGGACGGGCAGCCGGCACTGCCTGTCCCGCCGGACAACGGCTTCGGCAACGTCGCTTTGACAAGCCCCGGCGCACACCCTAAGTCTTAATCAAATGATTAAGCCGTGAGGATGGACCCTGATGCCACTGCCCCCGCCGTTCGACAAGCTGCGCCTGCCCGTCATCGCATCGCCCATGTTCATCATTTCCGGCCCCGAACTGGTCATTGCGCAGTGCAAGGCCGGGATCGTCGGCAGTTTCCCGTCGCTCAACGCGCGCCCGATCAGCCAGCTCGACGAATGGCTGCACGAGATCACGGGGGCGCTCGCAGCGCACAACCGCGCGCACCCGGATCGCCCGGCGGCACCGTTTGCGGTCAACCAGATCGTTCACAAGACCAACAACCGGCTCGATCAGGACATGGCCATCTGCGAAAAGTGGCAGGTGCCGATGCTGATAACCTCGCTCGGCGCGCGCGAGGATGTCTATGCAGCGGCTCATGGCTGGGGCGGCATCGTGCTGCACGATGTCATCAACGATCGCTTTGCCCGCAAGGCCGTTGAAAAAGGCGCGGACGGGCTGGTGCCGGTGGCTGCTGGCGCGGGCGGGCACGCCGGGGCGCAATCGCCCTTCGCGCTGATGCAGGAAATCCGCCAATGGTTCACCGGACTGGTCGCGCTATCGGGCGCGATTGCGCATGGCCGCTCGATCCTTGGGGCGCAGGCAATCGGCGCAGACTTCGCCTATATCGGATCGGCCTGGATCGCCACCGAGGAAGCCCGCGCCGAAGCGGACTACAAGCAGGCAATCGTGGACGGGTCAGCGGCGGACATCGTCTATTCCAACCTGTTCACCGGCGTGCACGGCAACTACCTGCGCCGTTCGATCATCAAGGCCGGGCTGGACCCGGACAACCTGCCCGAAAGCGATCCCAGCGCGATGAACTTCGGCTCCGGCGGCAACACCGACGCCAAGGCCTGGAAGGACATCTGGGGCTCCGGTCAGGGCATCGGCGCGGTGATGAAAGTGGAATCGGTGGCCGCACGCGTCGACCGTCTGGAGCGCGAGTACCGCGAGGCCATGCAGGCCCTTGCCAGCAACGCCGCGCCGTTCATCGGGACTGCCTGAGGGCGCTTCATGTCACGTTAGGTGTCGTTCAGGTCGCCTCCTGTCAGGCGGCCTGCGCGTCCCATGCGGTGGCGGACCACAGCGTTTCGGCCATGGCTTCAAGATGGCTGAAATCCAGCGCCGGGTCGCGCGCGTTCAGCGGCGTGCGCGCCCAGGATCGCGGATCGAGCAACCGGCGGCGCAGCGCGCATTGCAGCAGGTCGAACCGCATCAGCGCCTCGATATCCGCATTGGGCGCACCGGCGGCGCGCTGCCTGCTCCACTGCGCTTCGATCTGCCCGGCGCGTTCCATCACCAGTTCGTTGTAGCGGTGATGCGGTCCGCGGTGCAGCGGCAGGCCGAAACGGATCGCAGCATGTTCGGAGGCCGGCAGCAGCATCCCGTTGCGCCGGAAATCATGCACACCCAAGCGGCTTACCCCGATGCGGGCGATCATGTGGCCCAGCGCCGCCGATTTGAGCACCTGGCGGGGAACAAGATGGTGGCGCTGTAGCCCCGGCGCATAGCCGGGCCGACCGGGCATGTTGACGCTGCTGAATGGCAGTGCCCTCCGATTTATCGCTGCGGTGTTGGCGTTCAGACACACCGTGCGACGATACGTGCGCCGCCCGTCGCCTCAAGAAAGACTGCTCCCGTTCCGGCAAGAACTGCTTCGACCGGCTGATCGACCGACCCGTGCGCGACCAGCCAATCGACCAGCCGCAGCGCAACACGCGCCAGCATCGAATCATCGCCGGCCCCGCCGCGCAGAAGCACAAACTCCTGCCCGATCAGGAAGTTGAGGCCTTCCGTCTGGATCGCTCCCGCACTGTCGCGGTGCAGCGAAACCAGCGCCATCGCAGGAAACGGGCCGCCTTCAAGCCAGGGCGTAACCGCGCGTTCAAACCAAATCGGCACCACTGCATTGCGCGCCGGAAGCCAGCAAACCGCCCGAACACCAGGGATTTTCGCCAGATCGAGCAAAAGCGCGGCGGCAACGCGAATCACCGGCAGCAACCGCTCCGCCCCGGCAAGGTGCGGGCCGGGCGCGAGCGTCAGCACGCCCAGACCATCGGTTGCGGGCAGTTCCGGCCCCACGCGGTGCGCGATGGACGGCACATCCAGTTTCGGGCCACCGCGAAGGCCATGGATGTCGAACGTCAGCCCGTCGCGCAGCAATTCGGCCCAGCCTTCGCTCGGCGGCGGCGCGTGCGAAACGGCAAAGCCCCCGGTATCGGTGGCCGAGCCGATCAGTTCGTCGATACCGATGGCATGGGCCGGATCGAACAAAAGGGCGGCAAGCGGCGCACTGGCTGGCGACCTTTCACTTGCGACCACGTGATCCCCTTTCTGTTCCGTCCGAGACTGGCACAAACGGCCCCTCACCGTCGAGTCTGCCGGGTACGGTATTCCCCCTCAGGGCAAACCACAGAATTGCGCGATCAGAAAATACCCAGTGCCAGCCCGCCGGACAGCGCCTGTCCCAGATTGCGACAACCCTCCAGCGCCTGTTCGTCTACCGTCTTGGGCGCGAGAATGGCTTCGGGAGTCTGCGCCCCGTTGCGCACGATCAGGCTTTCCGCCACGCGCCGCAACCGCCAGCCTGCGGCAACCCGGTCCATCTGGCGTTCCGCGCCGGTGCCATCGGTCCCGGCCGCAACGATCGTGGCATAGGCCCGCCCTTCGATCCGGCCGAGCAAGGGATAGTAGGTCCGGTCGCAGAACTCCTTCATCTCGCCGCTCAGCCCACCAAGGTTTTCCGGCATGCAGAACAGGTAACCGCGCGCGCCAAGCAGATCGTCGGCCTGCACCGCAGCGGCGCGGACCATGCGACAAGGCCCCTCGACCTGCGCAGCGGACAAGGCCGCTTCGGCCATCGCGCAGGCCGCCCCGGTACGGCTGTGCCAGACGATCAGCAGCAAGCGTCAGCAACCATCGCCGGTTGTCGGAACGCCGATAGCGCCACCAAGCGCCCCCCCCAGCAACCCGCCAAAGCCGCGCTTCTTCGGCTTGCAGGCCGGACGTTCATTGGCATCGGCACCCATGCCCTGCATCGCATTCATGTCCATCCCGACAAGGAAGCCGGTTGTTGCCTTGTGGCGGATGCGTGCGGTCCATTCGGGCGTCCATCTGGCCTTGGGGTCGGCGGGCCGCGGCGGGAAGGCAAACGATTCTTCCGGCCCGAAGGCGTTGAGCGTGCCGTACATGAAGTCGGGCGCTGCGGCCTTGACCTCTGCCGGGACAAGGCACGAGGTAGTCTGCGGGGCAAGCAGGGTCTTGTCGGCGACCAGCCGTGCGGCGGTGGCCGGGGCGATCCAGTCGGACAGCCCGCCACCGAACTGGCGCGTCGCGCTGGACGACCACCAGACGATGTCGGCCATGTCTCCGCCACGCCCGGCCTGCTTGCCGCCGACAATCGAGGCATGGAAGCCGGTGGCATCGGGAATCGCGTTCCAGCGCAGCAAGGTCGCGCCGCTTGCCTGAGCGGTGTTGCTGGCGTTGATCGCCGCCATGAAGTCCTTGCCCAGCGTAAAGGCGATATCGGGCGAATAGTTGCCAGCGACGCGGTGCGCGCCGACAAGCGCGCTTTCGGGCCGGACAACCTTGCCATCGTCGGAAGGCCAGTGGCCGTAGGTCCGGCTCGACCGCGGCGATACGGTGCGGTCCACCGGTATAGTCGTGGTGAACAGGCCGGGCGGGATCTGTCCTGCGGCCATCTTGCTGAAATCAATGACCACCGGCTGGCCTTTGGGGGCATGTTCGCCGCAACCCCAGAAGATCAGCATCCGCCCTTTCGGCCGCTGGAACTGCCGTTCATCCGGCACATCGCGCTCCTGCGGCCCGGAAGGGGTGGCCACCGGGGTCTTGAGCTGTACCGATTTGCCCAGCAGGGCGCCGGCGGGCATGAAATGCTCTGCCTTGGGCTTGCCATCGGCCGGAGCGCGCGACGAGCCAAGTTCCAGCCAGAGCACGTGCTGCGCCTTGCGCGCACCGCCGCCCATCATCATCGCCATGGCGCTGCCGATGCCGCCACCGGCCCCGCTGGCACCGCCGCCACCCATGGCGCCCATGCCACCCAGCCCGGACACCGTTTCCGCCCGCATTTCATACCGTGCGACCGGGGCGGCTGCCTGCTGGGCATGGATGCCTGCCGCACCGGCAACGGCAAGCACAAGCCCGCCTGCCGCCAACCTCTTGCCCGCAACGGCCTTGCGCGAAAAAGCACGCCCGGCAAGCGATCCTTCAATCCTGCGCATGTTCCAAACTCCGTGCATGAACCGGTCGCACAGCACACCTTCCCTCGGCTGCAGTGACTCGCCCGGCGCGAATGACCTGTTCGGCCATATGCACCGGGGACAAGTCAATGATCGTGCGCAATTCCACAGGAACTTCATCTTTTCGATGGGCCAGCCATGGTCTAGCCCGGTCGGCATGATTCCCGTTACCGCCATTACCCAATCGCTTTCCGGTCTTGCCTGGCGCTGGCGCGGCGGAAACATGGAGATCGGCACAGGCAGCGGCGATTCGGACGGTGGGCTGGGCGACGACATCGTGACGCAACTGCTGCTTTCGCGCGGGGTTGTGCGCGAAGACCTCGATCGCCATCGCCGCCCCACCTTGCGCGATTTCCTGCCCGATCCTTCGATCTTCCGGGATATGGACAATGCCGCGCGCCGCCTTGCCGATGCGGTGACCGGGCAGGAAAGCATTACCATCTACGGCGATTACGATGTCGATGGCGCAACCAGCGCGGCGCTGCTGGTCCTGCTGCTGCGCGATCTTGGAGTGCAGGCCCGCGCCTATATCCCCGACCGGCTGCTGGAAGGGTACGGCCCATCGGGCGAGGCGCTGGTCCGGCTGGCGCGCGAAGGATCGCAACTGATCGTCACCGTCGATTGCGGCGCCATGGCCCACGATGCGCTGGCCGCTGCCCGTGCCGAAGGCGTCGACGTGATCGTGGTCGATCACCACAAGTGCGCGCCGGAGCTTCCCGTAGCCACCGCGCTGGTCAACCCCAATCGGCTGGACGAATGCGATGAGGCTGCCGCGCACGGGCATCTGGCGGCGGTTGGCGTGGCGTTCCTTCTGGCGATTGCCACGGTGCGCGAACTGCGCGGGCGCGGCTTCTTCGAAAGCCGCCGTGCCCCCGACCTCATGCGCCTGCTCGATCTGGTGGCATTGGGCACGGTGGCCGATGTCGCGCAGCTCAAGGGCCTGAACCGGGCGATGGTCTCGCAAGGGCTGAAGATCATGGCCCGGCGCGAGAACGTGGGCCTTGCCGCGCTGATCGACGCAAGCCGCCTGAACCGCGCGCCGACGTGCAGCGACCTTGGCTTTGCACTGGGGCCGCGCATCAATGCTGGCGGGCGCGTGGGCGAAGCAACGCTGGGCGTGCGCCTCTTGACCACGCAAGACCCGGACGAAGCGCGCGATATCGCCGCACAGCTTTCGCAGCTCAACGAAGAACGCCGCGCCATCGAACAGGCGGTGCAAGAAGCCGCCGAAGCGCAAGTCGCCAGCCAGCACAACCGGGCGGTACTGGTGCTTGCCGGGCACGGTTGGCACCCCGGCGTGATCGGTATCGTAGCGGGGCGGATCAAGGAAAAGACCGGCAAGCCCGCATTGGTAATCGCACTCGATGGCGATGATGCCGAAAGCATGCCGGGGAGCGTCAGTGGCAGCGGGACAGGTCTGGGAAAGGGGTCCGGGCGCTCGGTTGCCGGGGTCGATCTTGGCGCGGCGATCATTGCCGCGCGCGAGGCCGGGCTGCTTGTCGCAGGCGGCGGCCATGCCATGGCCTGCGGGTTGACAGTCGATCCGGTCCACCTGCCTGCGCTGGCGGACTGGCTCGATGCGCGCCTTGCGCGGGAAATCAGCGGCGCACGGGCTTCGCAATCGCTGCTGCTCGATCTCTCGCTCAGCCCCGGCGGGCTTACCCCGGACCTTGTTGAAACGCTGGATCGCGCCGGACCGTTCGGCGTCGGCTGGCCCGGTCCGCGCGTGGCGGTTGGCCCCGTGCGGCTGGTCAAATGCGACATGGTAGGGACCGACCACGTGCGGATGATCGCCGCCGGTGCGGACGGGCGCTCGTTCAAGGCCATCGCGTTCCGCGCCGCGCAAACCGGGCTTGGTCAGACCCTGCTCCACGGGGCGAAGGGAAGACAGTTCTGGCTGGCCGGACGCGCAAGGATCGACGACTGGGGAAGCCGCCCCGCTGCCGAACTGCACGTGGAGGACGCCGCTTTTGCCGACTGAGCGGCACGACCGGATATTTTGTCAAATCCGCGCTTGACGCCCCGGCATGATCCCCTTAGAGGCGCGGACCTGCCCAACGGCGCAAGCCCGGCGGCCCCTTCGTCTAGCGGTTAGGACGCGGCCCTTTCACGGCTGAAACACGGGTTCGATTCCCGTAGGGGTCACCATCTTGAAGCCTTCTGCGCACAGGCGCACGGGCTTACCACGACATGGCTGGCTTCTCCTGGTGGCGCTGCCATTGCACGCCCGCCCGCGCGATTTCCTCCACCGGACGATTGTGACGGTCGGCCACCGCCCTTGCGCCCGATTGGTCCCCTCGCCTATCTGCCGCCGTGCGCTACGCGATGAAGCGACGGGTCGATTCGCGCTGTCAGCACGTTTGGCCAGCAAGTTTGGTGACCAGCAAGTTTGGGCGGTGGGCTTTTCCGTTGTACCGGGGCGTAACACGATGAAGGGCTTGGCGTCCCTCCTCCCCAGCGTTCTGGTGGCGTTGTGCGCCGCCGTGGTGATCTATTTTGCCGGTGCGGGCTTCTGGCTGACGCTGGCGATCCTGGTGGTATGGCTGGCCTCGCTGTGGCTCGCCCGTCCCGAACCGGTTGCCGAACCGCGCTACCGGGTCGACGGCAGCGTATCGCGTCAGACGATGATTGAACTGGTCGAACCGTTCGGCCTACCGGTGCTCATGCTCGACGGGCAACGCATCGCGGCGGCCAATGCCGCTGCGCGCGAGGAACTTGGCACTCACATCATCGGCCAGGACGCGCGCGTTGCCCTGCGCCACCCCGAAGCCATCGGCCTGCTCGAAAAGCCGCAAGGCCGCGCGCTGGTGCGCGGGCTGACCGGCGCGCGCAGCATCTGGCAAGTCAGCCGCGTGCCGATCGACGACCGCTATTCCCTGATCGAACTGGTCAACCGCACGGCCGAAGCGGACATCAGCCGCGCCCACACCGATTTCGTCGCCAATGCCAGCCACGAACTGCGCACGCCGCTTTCGTCGATCATCGGCTACATTGAAACGCTGGCCGATCCTGACGCCAAGATCGACGCAGCCACGGCCGCACGCTTTCACGCTACCGTGCTGCGCGAGGCAAAGCGGTTGCAGACGCTGGTCGAAGATCTCATGTCGCTGTCGCGGATCGAGGCGGAAAAGCATGAACTGCCGCGCGACCGCATCGATCTTGCCCAGATGGTGGGCAGCATCGCCAGCGAAGTGGCGGCCAACGCCGGGCCGGAGCGGATCGTGGTCGACGTGACCGAAGCCGTGGTGCGCGGCGACCGGCAGCAGCTTGACCAGCTTGTGCGCAACCTGATCGACAACGCCTTCAAGTATGGCGATCCCAAGGCGCCGGTCACGGTCACCGTCAAGGCCCAGGGGTCCGATGCAGAGCTGCGGGTGGTCGACAAGGGCGAAGGCATTGCGCCCGATCACCTGCCCTATCTGACCCGCCGGTTCTACCGCACCGATCCCGGCCGCAGCCGCGCGGCCGGGGGCACCGGGCTTGGCCTGGCGATCGTCAAGCATATCGTGGAACGGCATCGCGGCAGGCTGGACATCACCAGCGCGCTGGGCGTCGGGACAACCGTGATTGTGCATATCCCGCTGGCGACACCATCTGCGACGACGCCGCCGCCTTCCGTTGCCGCCTGATCCTTGTCATAAACCTGTCATGCTTTCGTCGCAATGCGCAGCTGCCCAACGCTAAGAAGGCAGATTTCCATGACCATGATTCGCAAGTTCGCTTTTTGTGCAACCGCGCTTGGCGCCATTGCCCTCGCCGGATGCGGTGGCCAGGATGGCGGCACCCGCGATCAGGTCCGCGCCGTCGGTTCCTCGACTGTCTATCCCTTTGCCAAGGCTGTCGCGGAATCGCTCGCCCGCGCCAACCCCAAGCTGAAATCGCCGATCATCGAATCGACCGGGACGGGCGCGGGGATGAAGCTTTTCTGCGGCGGAACCGGCGCACAGTTCCCCGATATCGCCAATGCCTCGCGCCGCATGAAGAAGGCCGAGTTCGACGATTGCCAGGCCCACGGCGTCAAGGACATCGTCGAAATCCAGGTCGGCCTTGATGGCGTGGCCTTTGCCGAAGCGAGCAACGGTCTCAACGTGCCGCTGACCCCGCAGGATGTGTACAAGGCGCTGGCGCGCAATCCCTATGGCAAGCCCAACACCGCCAAGACGTGGAAGGACGTGAACCCCGCGCTCCCGGCCGAACCGATCCTGGTCTATGGCCCGCCGTCGACGTCCGGCACGCGCGATGCGCTCAAGGAGCTGATCCTCGTCAAGGGTTGCGATGAAAACCCCGAAATGAAGGCGCTGAAGGACAGCGACAAGGACGCCCACGAAAAGATCTGCGGTGAAGTGCGCGACGATGGCGCCTATGTCGACGCGGGTGAAAACGACAACCTGATCGTCCAGAAGATCGAAGCCAACCCCAAGGCCATCGGCATTTTCGGCTTTTCCTACCTTGAAGAGAACACCGGCCGGATCAAGGGCCTGACGATGAGCGGCGTGACGCCGACGTATGAGACCATCTCCGATTTCACCTACCCCGGTGCGCGCCCGCTGTTCATCTACGTGAAGAAGGCGCACCTCAAGGCAATCCCCGGTTTGCAGGATTTTGTCACCGAATGGTCAAAGCTGTGGGGCAAGGGTGGCATTCTGGCCAAGGCGGGAATGGTGGTTGCACCTGACGATGTGCTTGCCGCCAGCGCCAAGGCTGTTAACGAGCTGCCGAGTCTTGACGGCGCCGTATTGAAGTAGGGGGTTATTCCGGGATCATGTCGCCAGCTATTCTGCTTTTGCTCGCCTTCGGGCTGGGCCTGCTTGGCTGGCTGGCGGCACGGTCGCGGGCGTGGGCGTTCCGCCGCGCCGATCCGCAGATGCGGCTGCATTCGCTGCCGGGCTTTCACGGCTGGTATGTCGCGCTGTGGATCGCCGTCCCCACCGTCCTGTTTGCCGGGCTATGGAACCTCATCAGCCCGATGCTCATCACCGCACGGGTGCTGGCCGATCCGGCGGCAGCGGCTCTTCCGGCGTTCGGTTTCGAACGGGAAACCTTTCTGTCCGAAGCGCGTGCCGTGGCCGAAGGCCGCGCGTTCGGGGTATTCAACGCCGAAGCCGAAGGGCTGATCGCGCCCTTTTCCAGCGCAATTGCGCTTTATGATTCGATCGGGCTGGCCGTTGCCCTGCTGATCGCCTTCGCTGGGGGGGCGTTCGCTTTCCTGCGGCTGAAGCCCGATTTCACTGCGCGCACCCGTGTGGAACGCACGGTGATGATGACGCTGCTGATCGCATCGCTGGTGGCGGTGCTGACCACCATCGGCATCGTTGCCAGCCTGCTGTTCGAAACGATCCGCTTCTTCGGCATGGTGTCGCCCGTCGATTTCCTGTTCGGCACCCACTGGTCGCCCGATCCGATGAGCGGCGGGGCCGCCAACGGCGCGGATTTCGGCGCGATCCCGCTGTTCTGGGGCACGATCTATATCGGCGCGATCATCGCCATGGCCGTGGCCATCCCGCTGGGGCTGATGAGCGCGGTATTCCTGACACAATATGCCAGCAACCGCGTCCGACAGATCATCAAGCCGCTGCTGGAGATTCTCGCCGGGGTGCCAACCGTGGTCTACGGTTATTTCGCGGCCCTGACCGTTGCGCCCTGGGTGCGAGACATGGCGCAGGCCATCGGCATCGCCAACGCTTCTACCGAAAGCGCCATGGCCGCCGGTCTGGTCATGGGCATCATGATCATTCCCTTCGTCTCTTCCATGGCCGATGATTCGATCGCGGCGGTGCCACAGGCAATGCGCGACGGCAGCCTGGCGATGGGCGCCACCACCGCGGAAACCATCCGCAAGGTGCTGGTCCCCGCCGCCCTGCCCGGCATCGTTGCCGGGATCATGCTGGCGATCAGCCGCGCCATAGGCGAAACGATGATCGTCGTCATGGCCGCCGGTGCCACCGCCCGGCTTTCCGCCAACCCGTTCGAATCGATGACCACGGTGACCTTCCAGATCGTCGCCATGCTGACCGGCGAAGGCAGCTTCGACCATCCCGCCACCTTGTCCGCCTTTGCGCTGGGCATGGTGCTGTTTCTTGTCACCCTGACGCTGAACTTCATCGCCCTGCGCGTGGTGCGGCGTTACCGCGAAGCCTATGAGTGAGCCTGCCATGGACACCGCAATGACCGATCCCGCAACCGACGGGGCGGCCGAGGTACAGGCCCGCCGCCGCGCGCTGATGGAAAAGGGGCTTGCCCGCCGCAAGGCCGCTGACCGCCGCTTCCGCTGGTTCGGCTTTGGCGCCGTCGGCGTTTCCGTCCTGATGCTCGTGTTCCTGCTGGTCAGCATGGGGTCGGCCGGGTTTGCCGGGTTCCAGCGCAGCGAAGTGCGCCTGTCCATTCCGCTGGCCGGTGCCATGCAGATCGACGCCGAACGCCTGACCCAGCCCGATCCGGTTGGCGGGCTGGAACTGGCGGGTCTGCCGCGCGTCGTCGAAAATGCCGCGATCGCCGCGTTCGGGCCGGACGGTGCCGACATGCTGGCAAACGGCGCATGGCGCGAAGTGGCCGCAACGCTGGTCGAAAACCCGGCCCTGCTGGGCAGCACGGTCGAGGTATCCCTCCCCGCCAGCGATGATCTGGCCAAGGCCCAGCGCGGCGAAGGTGATCCGGCCGCGCAACAGGTGGCGAGCGCGATGGTGGCAAAGGGCACGCTGGTGCGCGCGTTCGACGATGGCTTCCTCAGCCGCTCCGATGCCACCAGCCCGCAGACGGTTGGCATCTGGGGCGCGCTCAAAGGGTCGATGCTGACGATGTTCGTCACGCTCGTCCTGGCGTTTCCGGTCGGCGTGCTCGCCGCGCTCTATCTTGAGGAATACGCGCCGCGGAACCGCTGGACCGACTGGATCGAGATTTCGATCAACAATCTTGCCGCGGTCCCTTCGATCATCTTCGGTCTGCTGGGCCTTGCCGTGTTCCTTGCGCTTTTCCCCAATTACCGCTCGGCACCGCTGATCGGGGGGATGACGCTGGCGCTGATGACGATGCCGGTAATCGTCATTTCCGGCCGCAATGCGATCAAGGCAGTTCCGCCGTCGATCCGCGATGCAGCCCTGGCCATCGGCGCGAGCAAGGTGCAGGTCGTGTTTCACCATGTCCTGCCGCTGGCGCTGCCGGGCATCCTGACCGGTACGATCATCGGCATGGCGCGCGCGCTGGGCGAAACCGCGCCGCTGCTGATGATCGGCATGCGCGCCTTTGTCGCCAGCCCGCCGGATTCGTTCACCGCGCCATCCAGCGTACTGCCGGTGCAGATCTTCCTGTGGTCCGACGAAATCGACCGCGGTTTTGTCGAACGCACCAGCGCGGCGATTGTCGTGCTGCTGGTCTTCCTTCTCCTGATGAACGGTCTTGCCATCTACCTGCGCAACCGTTTCGAAAAACGGTGGTAACATGAACGCTGACGCGATCCACACCCCCATGCAGACGGCGGTGAAGCCAGACGACAGCGCCTATTTCGATGCGCCGTCAAAGATGAACGCACGCAACATTTCGGTGTTCTACGGGGAAAAGCGGGCGATCGACGATGTTTCGATCGACATCCCGCAACGCTACGTAACCGCGTTCATCGGTCCTTCGGGCTGTGGCAAGTCCACCTTCCTGCGCTCGCTCAACCGCATGAACGACACCATTCCCAACGCCCGCGTCGAAGGTGAAATCCTGCTCGACGGGCAAGACATCTACCGGTCCGGCATGGACGTTGTGCAGTTGCGCGCACGGGTAGGCATGGTGTTCCAAAAGCCGAACCCCTTCCCCAAGTCGATCTTCGAAAACATCGCTTATGGCCCGCGTATCCACGGGATCACCAACAGCAAGAGCGAGCTGGACGGTATTGTCGAACAATCACTGCGCCGCGCCGGGCTGTGGGATGAAGTCAAGGACCGGCTGAACGACAGCGGCACCGCGCTTTCCGGCGGCCAGCAACAGCGCCTGTGTATTGCGCGCGCCATCGCGGTCGATCCCGAAGTGATCCTGATGGACGAACCGTGCTCCGCGCTCGATCCGATCGCCACGGCGCGGATCGAGGAACTGATCGACGAGTTGCGCGGGCGCTATGCCATCGTCATCGTCACCCATTCGATGCAGCAGGCCGCGCGCGTATCGCAACGCACCGCGTTCTTCCACCTTGGCAAGATCGTGGAATACGGCAAGACATCCGATATCTTCACCAATCCGCGCGAAGAACGGACGAAAGACTACATCACCGGTCGATACGGATAAGGAACGGCAAGTGGCTGAACATACCGTCAAGGCATTCGACGACGACATCACCCGGCTGCGCGGCCTTGTCGCGGAGATGGGCGGCCTGGCTGAACTTTCCGTGTCCGAAGCCATGGACGCGCTGATCCGGGGAGACCACGAACTGGCCGCCGGAGTGATCGCGCGCGACAAGCGCATCGACCAGCTTGAAGCCGAGGCCGACAAGCTGGCAATCCGCGTGCTGGCCCTGCGCGCGCCGATGGCCGACGATCTGCGCGAAGTCATCGCCGCACTCAAGATCGCGGGTGTAATCGAACGGATCGGTGATTACGCCAAGAACATCGCCAAGCGTGTCGGTATCATTGAAGGGCGTCGCCGCTTCGAACCGCTGACCCTCCTGCCCGCGATGAACGATCTGGCTGCCGAAATGGTGCATGACGTGCTTACCGCCTTTGCCGCGCGCGACCCGGTCAGCGCGGCAGAAATCGTCCAGCGCGATGCCAAGGTCGATGCCTTCTACGATTCGATCTTCCGCAACTTCGTGTCATTCATGGTGGAAAATCCGGCCACAATCAGCAGCGCCGCGCAATTGCTGTTCGTGGCGCGCAATATTGAACGCATCGGCGATCATGCCACCAATATTGCCGAAATGGTGTACTATGCCGCCACCGGCGCGAACCTGCCTGAACGCGAAGAGGTGATTCCCCCGGCTTGAACCGCGCATCGTCATACTGCGGTAACATCCGGGGTGCTTTGGCAAGCTGACTGTCATGGAGGTTTGCGTGCCTGCCCCTAAACTGCTTCTGGTTGAAGACGACACGGCCCTTGCCGAACTGGTCGAATACCGCTTTCGCGGTGAAGGCTACGATGTACGCACCACCGACGATGGCGATGAAGCCCTGCTTCTGGCGGCTGAGGATGCGCCCGATCTGGTCCTGCTGGACTGGATGATCGGCGGCACCAGCGGGATCGAGGTTTGCCGCCGCCTGCGCCGCAACAAGGAAACTGCGCACGTCCCGATCATCATGCTCACCGCGCGATCGGACGAGGATGACCGTATCCGCGGCCTGGAGATCGGTGCAGACGATTACGTGACCAAGCCGTTCTCCCCGCGCGAACTTATCGCCCGCGTCGGGGCAGTGTTGCGCCGGGTGCGCCCGGCCCTTGCCGGAGAGACGATCACGGTTGGCGATCTGGCGCTCGACCCGACCGCACACCGGGTCACCCGCCGGGGCACCCCGATGAAAGTCGGGCCGACCGAGTTTCGCCTGCTCAAGCATTTCATGGAACACCCCGGCCGCGTGTTCTCGCGCGGGCAGTTGCTCGATGCGGTATGGGGCAGCGGCACCGATATCGAACTGCGCACCGTCGACGTGCACATCCGCCGTCTGCGCCAGGCCGTGGCCATTCCCGGCGCGCCCGATCCGGTACGCACGGTGCGCTCGGCCGGTTACGCGCTCGAAGGCGTGTGACCGTTCAGCCTGCCTGTGGCGCGCCTGCGCTGGCAGGCAGATATGTCGTCAGGTCGAGCGCGTCGACCGAGATCCAGTCGTTGACATAATTGGCGTAGAACAGCCCGAACAGCACTGCGGCGAGCACTGTCGTGCGCAGGACGATCCGGCGCGGATTGAAATTGACCGGCGCACTATCGGCCTGCCCGGCGATCAGATCCTCGCCCGTTTCGTGCGGGGTGCGCAGACCGAACGGCATGACCACGAACGCCGCCAGCACCCAGAACAGGCCGTAGATCGCCAGAATCGAAGTCAACTTCATCGTCGTTATCCTTCGCGCAGGAGAACCTGGACAACCGGTTTCTTGCCCGACCAGCGTTGGGCCGTGCGGCGCACCGCCAGCCTTGCCGCTTCGGCAATGGCCAGACGATCGCGCTTGCGATCCCCCTTGAGCTTGCGCACGGCATCCGCCGCTTCAACCCTTGCGTCGGCCTCAAACGCTTCGAGGTCTTCGTCCAGCGGAATGCCGATGCAGCCGATATCGACATCGGACACAAGTTGCCCATCGCTGCGCACCGCAAGCGCCACGCTGACCAACCCGTTGGCGCTCAGCTTGCGGCGGGCCGAGAGCGATTCTCCGTCTGCCGGCGCGATGATATCGCCATCGAGCACGAGCCTGCCGACCCGCTCGGACGAGAGCTTCTTCGGCCCGTCGGGGGCCAAACGAATCAGATCGCCGTTCTTCTGCAGGATGGCATCGGGGATGCCTTCTGCGATGCCGAGCCGGGCCTGTTCGGCCATGTGGCGTATCTCACCATGCACCGGAACGAGTATTTCAGGGCGAATCCACTCGTAAAGCGCGACAAGTTCGGGCCGCCCCGGATGGCCGGAAACGTGGATCATGGATTGCCGGTCGGTGATGATCCGAACGCCCTTTTCGGCAAGCGCGTTCTGCATCCGGCCGATCGCCAGTTCGTTGCCCGGAATCTGGCGGCTGGAAAACAGCACGGCATCGCCTTCTTCCAGCCGGATCGGGTGCTGGTCCGCCGCGATCCGCGCCATGGCGGCACGTGCTTCTCCTTGTCCGCCCGTTGCCAGGACCATGAGTTCGCCACGCGGGACGCCCATGGCATCGTTCATGTGCACGGTTTCCGGGAAGTCCTGAAGGTAGCCGCACGACTGCGCAACGCGGATGATCCGGTCGAGCGATCGCCCGGCGACGCACAGTTTGCGCCCCGTCGCTTCGGCCACTTCGCCCAGCGTCTGCAAGCGCGCGACGTTTGAGGCAAACGTCGTCACGACCACGCGCCGCCCTTTTTGCGCCGCCACCGCCTCCATCAGTCCGGCCCGGACTTCGCCTTCGGACCCGGATGCCTTGGGATTGAAAACGTTGGTCGAATCGCACACCAGCGCGAGCACCCCTTCATCCCCGATCGCGCAGAGTTCTTCCTCTGTCGCGGGCGTGCCGATCCGCGGTTCGTCATCCAGCTTCCAGTCGCCGGTGTGGAAAATGCGGCCATACGGGGTGTCGATCACCAGCGCGTTGCCTTCGGCAATCGAATGGGCCAGCGGCACATAGCGGATGCCGAACGGACCAAGCTGGAACGGATCGAGGTGGTCGATCACATTGAGTTCGATGTCCTTTTCGATCCCCGCTTCGGCCAGCTTTTCGTGCACCAGCTTGGCGGTGAACGGCGTGGCATAAAACGGAACGCCAAGATCCTGCGCGAAATAGGGCACCGCGCCGATGTGGTCCTCATGCGCATGAGTCAGCACCACGCCCACGAGATCGTCGAGCCGTTCCTCGATGAACTCAAGGTCGGCGAACACCAGATCGATCCCCGGATAGTGCGGATCCGCAAACGTCATGCCGAGGTCGACCATCAGCCACTTTCCGTCACACCCATAGAGGTTGACGTTCATGCCGATTTCACCCGACCCGCCAAGCGCCAGGAAAAGCAGTTCCTTGCCGGGCTTCATGCCGCGTCCACGCGCTGCGACAGGATCGCCAGCCCGTCAAGCGTGAGATCGGTATCGACATGGTCGAAGATGTCGGTGTGATCCCCGAAAAGGACGGCAAGCCCCCCGGTGGCGACGACTTTGGCCGGGCGGCCGATCTCGGCCCGCATCCGGGCGATCAGACCCTCCATCATCGCAACATAACCCCAGAATACTCCGATATGCATTTGATCTTCGGTATTGCGGCCTATCACGCTTTTGGTGCGCGTCGGCGCTTCGATAGCGATGCGCGGCAGCTTGGCGGCGGCATTGACCAGTGCATCAAGCGAAAGGTTGATCCCCGGCGCAATGATCCCGCCCTTGTAGGCACCGTTGAAGTCCACCACGTCGAATGTCGTCGCTGTACCGAAATCCACGACGATCAGATCGCCGGGGTATTTGGCATGGGCAGCAATGGCATTGACCGCCCGATCGGCACCAAGCGAGCGCGGTTCATCAACGTCTGCCTCGAACCCCCATTCAACCGGCGGCTGGCCGGCGACGAGCGGATCTATGCCGAAGTACTTCTGCGCCAGCACAGTCAGGTTGTGCAGCGCACGCGGCACGACCGTGGAAATCAGGATGCGCTGGACGGCCTTGGGGTCGAACCCCTTGATTTCCATGAGTTGCAGCAGCCACACTGCGTATTCATCAGCCGTGCGCCGCGGATCGGTCGCCACGCGCCAGCGCGCCTTGATCGCCTGCCCTTCGAAAAGGGCAAAGACGATGTTGGTATTGCCAACGTCAACCGCCAGAAGCATGGGAACCCACCATTTCTATATCGCCCGCGTGGATGGCACGGACCGCACCATCCGCCAAGCGCAGAAGGGCAATGCCATCGTCATCAACCCCGCTGAACGCGCCGATGATCGTGCCATGGTCCCGATCCTTGATCGACACAAGCGTTCCGACCGGCAAAGCACGCGAAAGCCATTGCTGCCGCAGCAAGGGCCACTCGCCCAGATGCCAGCGGGCCAGCGCATCGGCGAACCGCGCGGCCAGAACAGTGGCGAACCCATCGCGGGACACGGTATATCCCAGCCCGGCAAGACAGCAGGTCGCCCGCCCCGGAACGTCCGGCGCCTTCGCCAGGTTCACGCCGACACCGACGATCACGCCATCCTCGTGCCGTTCCAGCAGGATACCGGCAAGCTTCGCGTCACCCACCAGCAGATCATTGGGCCACTTCAGGACCAGCCCCGCAAGATCAGGCGCGCACGCCACTACAGCTTCGTGCACGGCGACCCCCGCGACAAGCGCGAGAGTCTGGGCCAACGGGTCACCGGTACGCAGCCGCACTACGGTTGATCCCATGAAGTTGCCGAATCCATCGGACCATACCCGCCCGGCACGACCGCGACCGGCGCTCTGCCGGTCGGCAATCAGCCAATTGCCTTCGGGAACAATCTCTTGCTGCCGCAAACGCGCAATCAGCGCGCCATTGGTGGAAGGCAGCTCTGCGACGGTTTCGATCAAGTCGTCAGGCTCATCCGCCAGCAAACAATGCCGCCGCTGCGTTCCCGGCCAGCGTGCCAATGCACTTGGTCGCAAGGTAACCCAGAGGCGAAATCGCCAGGACCGAAAGCGCAAGGACGATCGTGTGCGAAAGTTCGCCTGCGCCCCGCACCTTGTCGGCCGCTTCGTCGAAGTACATCACCTTGACGACCTTGAGGTAATAGAACGCGCCGATAACCGAAGCTGCGATGCCGATGGCGGCAAGCACGATAAAGTCCGCCTGCACCGCAGCCTGAAACACCACGAACTTGCCCCAGAACCCGAACAGCGGCGGAATCCCGGCAAGGCTGAACATCACGCTGGCCAGCGCCAGCGCCAGCCACGGCCGGGTCTTCGAAAGGCCCGCCATGTCCGAAATGAGTTCCACCTGACCGCCATTCTCGTCACGCAGCAACAGGATAGCGACAAAGCCAGCCACCGACATTGCCACGTAGATCGCCAGGTAAACCAGCATGGCCGCAGCACCGGCCTGCGTTGCGGTGGCAAGACCGATCAGCATGAAGCCAACGTTGTTGATCGACGAATAGGCCATCAGCCGCTTGATGTTGTTCTGGCCGATTGCGCCGAGCGCACCGATCACGATCGACAGCAGCGAAGCGAAGATCACGATCTGCTGCCACGCCTGGACCTGCTGCCCGAAAGCCCCAAGGCTGACGCGCATCAGCAAGGCCAGCGCCGCGACCTTGGGCGCGGTGGCAAAGAAGGTGGTTACCGGTGTCGGAGCACCTTCGTAAACATCAGGCGTCCACATGTGGAACGGTGCGGCGCTGATCTTGAAGGCCAGACCGGCCAGCACGAACACGACGCCGAACAGCGATCCCGTTGCCATCGGACCGGACAGTGCGGCATTGATCCCGGCAAAGCTGGTCGTTCCGGCAAAACCATAGGTCAGGCTCATCCCGAACAGGAGGATACCGGACGCCAGCGAGCCAAGAACGAAATACTTGAGGCCCGATTCCGCTGAACGGTCATCATCGCGCAGCATCGACGCCATGACATAGGAAGCAAGGCTGTTGAGTTCGAGGCCGATGTACAGCGTGAGCAGATCGGTCGCCGCGACCATCATGCCCATGCCCAGCGATGCGAACAGTACCAGCAGCGGAAACTCCGCGCGCATCGCCTTGAAACGATCGAAAAAGGCTGGTGCCACGATCAGCGTAACGCCAGCACCGACGTAGATCAGGAGCTTGGCAAAAGCGGCAAAGGCATCGGCGCGCAACTGCCCGCCGAAGGCATCGACCTGCGGTCCCATCGCACTGCCCCACAACGCGGGCGCAGTCATGAAGGCGCAGGCGGTGAGAACGGCAACCGCAGCCACCGAAATGGCGCGCGCGGCCTTGTCGCCACCCCAGGCAGCAACCAGCAGCAGCACAAGCCCGGAAACCGAAAGCAGCAGTTCAGGCGCGGTCAGCGCGAGCGAACGGGCGAAATCCATCAGTGTGCCCCCTCATGCGCGGCATGCTCTTTGGCGGTGGTATTCCCCGGCTTTCCGGCCTTCAGGTCCGCGTCGCCCTTTGGCTTGGCGTGCGCAAGGCGGGCGTCGAGCGCGGCAATGTCGGCGCGCATCGGCGCGAGAAAGCTTTCCGGGTAAACGCCCATCCACAGGACCACGGCAGCCAGCGGCACCATCATCGCCCATTCACGCTTGTCCAGATCGGGCATCGCGGCGGCATCGGCGTTCATCTGTTCGCCATAGGCAACGCGGCGATAGAGATAGAGCATGTAAGCTGCACCCAGAATGATGCCAGTGGTGCACACCAGCGCAACCCAGCTCGACATCGCATAAATCCCGGTCAACGACAGGAACTCACCCACGAAACCGCTCGTCCCCGGCAGGCCGATAGAGGCCATCGTGAACAGCAGAAAGAACATGGCATAGCGCGGCATGTTGATCGAAAGACCGCCGTAACGGCTGATCTCGCGCGTATGCAGCCGATCGTAGATCACGCCGACGCACAGGAACAGAGCGCCCGCTACCAGCCCGTGGCTGAGCATCACGATCATCGACCCTTCCAGCCCCTGCACGTTGAACGCGAACAGGCCGACGGTAACGATCGCCATGTGGGCAACCGAGGAATAAGCGATAAGCTTCTTCATGTCGGTCTGCACCAGCGCGATCAGGGAAGTGATCACCACAGCGGCCATCGACATGCCGAAGATCAGCGGCGCGAACTGCGCCGACGCTTCCGGGAACATCGGCAGGGAAAAGCGGATAAATCCGTAGCCGCCCATCTTGAGCAGCACGCCCGCCAGAATGACCGACCCACCGGTTGGCGCCTGCACGTGCGCATCGGGCAGCCAGGTGTGCACCGGCCACATCGGCATCTTCACGGCAAAGCTGGCAAAGAAGGCGAGCCACAGCCAGGTCTGCGCATGGACCGGGAAGTTATAGGCCATCAAGGTGGGAATGTCGGTGGTCCCCGCTTCGTTGACCATCCAGAACATGGCGATCAGCATCAGCACCGAACCGAGCAGGGTGTAGAGGAAGAACTTGTAGCTGGCGTAGATGCGGTCCGCGCCACCCCACACGCCGATGATCAGATACATCGGGATCAGGCCGGCTTCGAACATGATGTAGAACAGGAACAGATCCTGCGCTGCAAACACGCCGATCATCAGCGTTTCCATGATCAGGAACGCAGCGTAATATTCGCCTTGGCGCTTGTCGATCGACTCCCAGCTTGCGCCGATGCACACCGGCATCAGGAAAACGGTCAGCGCGATCAGCATCAGCGCGATGCCATCAATACCCAGCTTCCACGAAAAACCGGCGAACAGCGCAGCGCTTTCGGTGAACTGCCACTGTGCGCCGCCGATATCGTAATTCGCCCACAGGATCATGCCGAGCACGAAATCGGCCAGCGTGGCGACGAGCGCGATGCTGCGTGCCTGTTCGCGCGGAACGACAAGACACGCCACTGCCGCCACCAGCGGCACGAGCAGCATCAGCGAAAGGATCGGAAAGCCGTTCATTGTGCGATCACCCAGCTGATCGCGCCGACAAGTCCGACGAGCATGACCAGCGCATAACTGTAGAGATACCCCGACTGGAGCCTGGCGGCGGCGCGGCTGCTCTGGGCCACGACCCAGGCGGCGCCATTCGGGCCGAAGCGGTCGATAACACCCTGATCCACCACCTTCCAGAACACCTTGCCCAGCCACATTGCGGGCACGACGAAGACGAAGTGGTACAGTTCGTCGAAGTACCACTTGTTGAGAACGAAGCGGTGCACGAAGCCGAACTGGTCGACAAATGCCGCAGGGAAGCGGGTGTTGCGGATATAGGCATACCACGCGATGAACAGCCCGGTCGCCATGACCACAAATGGCGCCCACTTCACCCAGGAAGGCACTTCATGCATCGCATGAAGCAAGTGCTCGTCGAACACCAGCGAGCCGAGCCAGAATGCCCCGGTCCCTTCGCTGATGAACTGGTGGTGGAACACAAAGCCAGCCAGTACCGCGCCGAGCGAAAGCACGCCCAGCGGAATCAGCATGTTCAGCGGGCTTTCGTGCGGATGATACCCCGCCGTGCCATCGCTGTGCTCACCGTGATGCGCATGCCCGTGATCTTCGTGTGCATGGCCGTGATCGCCATGGCCGTGCGCATCGTGGACCGTGTGCTGGATATGCTCCGACTGTTCCCAGCGCGGCTTGCCGAAGAACGTGAGGAACACCAGACGCCACGAATAGAAGCTCGTGAGCAGAGCGGCAAAGATGCCCATGAAGAAGGCGAAATGGCCAAGCTCGGTGCCCTTGGCATAGGCCGCCTCAAGGATCGCGTCCTTCGAGTAGAAACCGGCGAACCCGGCGACATCAACAATGCCCACGCCGGTGATCGCCAGCGTGCCCATCATCATCGCCCAGTAGGTAAGCGGAATCTTTTTCCGCAGACCGCCATAATAGCGCATGTCCTGTTCGTGGTGCATCGCATGGATCACGCTTCCCGCGCCAAGGAACAGCAGTGCCTTGAAGAAGGCGTGGGTGAACAGGTGGAACATCGCCGCGCCATAGGCCGAGACGCCAGCGGCAAAGAACATGTAGCCAAGCTGCGAACAGGTCGAATAGGCGATCACGCGCTTGATGTCGGTCTGCGCCGTACCGACCGTTGCGGCAAAGATACAGGTCATCGCGCCGATGAACGTAACGAAGGCCAACGCCGTGGGGCTGACTTCGAACATCGGCGACAGGCGGCAGACCATGAACACACCCGCGGTCACCATGGTCGCCGCGTGGATCAGCGCCGAAACCGGCGTCGGGCCTTCCATGGCATCGGGCAACCAGGTGTGCAGGCCAAGCTGCGCCGACTTGCCCATGGCGCCGATGAACAGCAGCAGGCACAGCACCGTCATCGTATCGAAACGGTGCCCAAGGAAGCCGATGGTCGATCCGGCCATGCCAGGGGCCGCTTCAAGGATGGCCGGGATCGAAACGGTGCCGAACACCAGGAACGTCCCGAAAATGCCCATCATGAAGCCAAGGTCACCCACGCGGTTGACGACAAAGGCTTTCATCGCGGCGGCGTTGGCGCTGGGCTTGCGGAACCAGAAGCCGATCAGCAGATAGGACGCAAGGCCCACCCCCTCCCAGCCAAAGAACATCTGCACCAGATTGTCCGCCGTCACCAGCATGAGCATGGCAAACGTGAACAGCGAGAGGTAGGCGAAGAAGCGCGGCTGGTCCGGCTCCTCGCTCATGTAGCCCCACGAATAGAGGTGGACGAGCGCGGAAACGCTGGTGATGACCACAAGCATCACGGCGGTCAGCGTATCGACGCGCAGCGCCCAGGCAAAATCGAGATCGCCCGATTTCACCCAGTTGAGAACCGGGGTAACGCTCGGCTCGGCATGACCGCCAAGAAACGCGAGGAAGATCGGCCACGACAGCGCACAGGCGATGAACAGCGCACCCGTGGTGATCGCCTTCGCCGGGACGGCGCCCAGTTGCTTGTTGCCAAGGCCCGCGATGATCGCTGCCAGAAGCGGCAGGAACACGATGATCAGGATGGAAGACATCGGTGGTTCAGCCCTTCATCCGGTTGACGTCATCGACGGCGATAGTGCCACGGCCGCGGAAATAGATGACGAGGATCGCAAGCCCGATGGCCGCTTCGCCCGCCGCCACGGTCAGCACGAACATGGCGAACACCTGCCCGACCAGATCGTGCAGGAACGCGCTGAACGCGACGAAGTTGATGTTCACCGACAGCAGGATCAGTTCGATCGCCATCAGGATGATGATCACGTTCTTGCGGTTGAGGAAGATGCCCAGCACGCCCAGCACGAACAGGATCGAGCTGACCACGAGGTAGTGTTCGATGCCGATCATCAGAGCGTTACCCCCTTGCCCGTTTCCGGCTGCATGTTGATCGTCGCCTCTTCGGGCCGACGTGCGTTCTGCCTGGCGATGTTCTGGCCGCGCACGCCGCCGCGCTGGCGATGCGTGAGCACGATGGCCCCGATCATGGCGACCAGCAGCACGATCCCGGCAGCTTCGAACAGGAACAGGTAGCGGCTGTAGAGCAGCGCGCCGATGGCCTGGATGTTCGGCATGTCCGCCGCCTGCGCGACCGAACCGGTGGGCTTGCCCAGTTCGACACCGCCCGATCCGTGGACAACCAGCCCGATGAACAGCTCGACGAAAAGCACGACCGCCAGCGCCAGACCAAGCGGAAAGTTCTTGATGAACCCTGCGCGCAATTCGGCAAAGTCGATGTCGAGCATCATCACGACGAACAGGAAAAGGACCGCTACCGCGCCGACGTAGACGATGACCAGCAGCATCGCAATGAACTCCGCGCCCACCAGCACCATGAGGCCGGCCGCGTTGAAGAACGCGAGGATCAGCCAGAGCACCGAATGCACCGGATTGCGCGCAAGGATCGTCACGGCGCCGCTGAAGATGCAGAGCGTGGCGAAGAGATAGAAGGCGAAAACCTGGATCATTTCAACGCGGCCCCCTAGCGATACGGCGCATCGGCTTCAAGGTTAGCGGCAATCGCCCGCTCCCACTTGTCCCCGTTCGCAAGCAGCTTGGCCTTGTCATAAAGCAGCTCCTCGCGCGTTTCGGTCGCGTATTCGAAGTTCGGCCCTTCGACGATGGCATCGACCGGGCAGGCTTCCTGGCAGAAGCCGCAGAAGATGCACTTGGTCATGTCGATGTCATAGCGCGTGGTGCGGCGGCTGCCGTCCTCGCGCGGTTCGGCTTCAATTGTAATGGCTTGGGCCGGACACACCGCCTCGCACAGCTTGCACGCGATGCAACGTTCCTCGCCGTTGGGATAACGGCGCAGCGCATGCTCACCACGGAAGCGCGGGGAAAGCGGGTTCTTCTCGAACGGGTAGTTGATCGTCGCCTTGGGCTTGAAGAAATACTTCAAGGTCAGCCAGTGCGCCTTCACGAACTCCCACAGGGTGAAGCTCTTGATGAGCTGTCCGACGGTCATGCGAAGTGTCCGGTAGCCATGAGGTAGCCGCTGACGAGGAATACGAACAGCAGCGAGACGGGCAGGAAGATCTTCCAGCCCAGGCGCATGAGCTGGTCATAGCGATAGCGCGGTACGGTCGCCTTTACCCAGCTGAAGATGAAGAAGAAGAACAGGATCTTGAGCAGCAGCCACACGAAGCCTGGAATCAGGTACAGCACCGGCAACTCAAGCGGTGGCAGCCAGCCACCCCAGAACAGCGTGGCATTCAGCGCGCACATCAGCAGCACGTTGGCGTATTCACCCAGCCAGTAGAGCGCGAAGCTCATCGACGAATATTCGGTCTGATAGCCGGCCACCAGTTCCGATTCCGCCTCGGTCAGGTCGAACGGCGCGCGCGCGGTTTCAGCCATGCCCGAAATCAGGAACAGCACCCACATCGGGAACAGCAGCGGATTGGCGACAAAACCGTTGATCAGGCCGAAAACGTGGCCCTGCTGGGCCTTGACGATATCGTTCAGGTTGAACGTGCCCGCCCACAGCACCACGCAGATGAGAATGAAACCGATGGAGACTTCGTAGGAAATCATCTGCGCCGATGCGCGCATCGCCGAGAAGAACGGGTACTTCGAATTGGAAGCCCAGCCCGCGATGATCACCCCGTAAACGCCGAGCGAGGAGATCGCCAGAACGTAGAGCAGGCCGACATTGATATCGGCGAGCACCGCACCCGAATTGAACGGGATCACCGCCCAGGCCAGCAGCGCCACGGTAAAGGTCAGGATCGGCGCAAGCACGAACAGGCCCTTGTTCGCCGCGCTGGGGATGATGGTTTCCTGCAGGAAGACCTTCAGACCGTCGGCGAAGGACTGCAGGATGCCAAGCGGCCCGACGACGTTCGGGCCTTTGCGCAGCGCCATGGCCGCCCAGATCTTGCGATCAGCATAGATGATAAGCGCAACGCCCAGCATCAGGGGCAGCGCGATCAACAGAATGCCGCAGACGGTGGAGATGCCCCAGGCCCATTCGTAGGAAAGGCCAAGACCCATGAAGAACTCGGTCATTCCGCAGCCTCCGCGAAGCTTTCACCGTGGATCAGCTCGGCCGAACACCGCTGCAAGGTCGGGCTGGAGCGCGCGATCGCATTGGTCAGATAGCGATCCTTGATCGGATATCCGGCAATCACGCCTTCCGCCTTTGCTCCCGCTGGAGCCTTGGGCAACGCGCCGTAATCGGCCAGCCCTTCGACGCCGAGCGCGGGGACTTGCGCGATCATCGCCGCGCGCAATTGCTCGAAACTGTCGAAGCCGACCGACACGCCCAGCGCATCGGCCATGGCACGCAGGATCGTCCAGTCCTCGCGTGCGTCACCGGGCGCGAAGACCGCTTTTTCAGCGTACTGCACGCGCCCTTCGGTGTTGACGTACGTACCGTCCTTCTCGCTGAACGCAGCGGCAGGCAGGATCACGTCGGCCGCGTGGGCGGCCTTGTCGCCGTGGTGGCCGATGTGCACGATCATCGACCCTGCGAACCTGGTGAAGTCCACCTCATCCGCGCCAAGCGAAATGACCATCTTCGGCTTGGCATCAACCAGATCGGCAATGCCGCCCTTCTGCGCGTAGCCGAGCATCAGCCCGCCCATGCGGCTGGCGGCCATATGGATCACGTTGAACCCGTTCCAGCCCTCACGGACCAGATTGAACCGTTCGGCAAATGCCAGACCTGCCTCGACACCGCCCTTTGCCAGACCGGCGCCACCGACAATGATCGCAGGCCGTTCAGCCTTGGAAAACGCATCGGCAACCGCATCGGGCAGGTTGTTCATAAGCCCGGCATCATCGCCCAGGAAGGTGGCGGGATAAGTCGGGTCCCACTGCGGACCGATGATGAAGACCTTTGCGCCCTTCTTCACGGCCTTGCGCAGGCGGGTGTTGAGCAGCGGGGCTTCATCACGCACCATCGACCCCAGGATCAGCACCGCATCGGCATCCTCGATCCCGGCCAGCGTCGAATTGAAGTTCACCGCAGCAAGGTTCGAACAATCATAGGCAAGACCGGTCTGCCGCCCTTCGAGCAAGGTCGACCCCAGCGCACTGGCCAGTGCCTTGGCGGCGAACATCGTTTCGCAATCGACCAGATCGCCCGCAATCACCGCAACCGACGAACCGGGATTGATCCGCGCAACCGCGGCAAATGCTTCCGCCCAGGACGCCGCCACGAGCTTGCCGTCACGGCGCAGCCACGGCTTGTCGAGGCGGCGGCGGGTCAGCCCATCGACCATGTAACGACCACGGTCGGACAGCCATTCCTCGTTCACGTCATCGTTCACGCGCGGCAGGATGCGCATCACCTCGCGGCCACGGCTGTCGAGCCGGATGTTCGATCCGATCGCATCGGAAACGTCGATAGACAGCGTCTTCTTCAGCTCCCACGGCCGCGCTTCGAAGGCGTAAGGCGCGCTGGTCAGCGCGCCGACCGGGCACAGGTCGATGACGTTGGCAGAAAGTTCGTGCGTCGCCGCCTTTTCGAGGTAGGTCGAGATCTGCATCGTCTCACCGCGATAGAGCGCGCCGATTTCGTCAACGCCCGCAACTTCCTCGCTGAAGCGCACGCAGCGGGTGCAGTGGATGCACCGCGTCATCGTAGTCTTGATGAGCGGACCCATGTACTTCTCGGTTACCGCGCGCTTGTGCTCGTGATAGCGCGAGGCACCGCGTCCATAGGCCACCGACTGGTCCTGCAGATCGCATTCGCCGCCCTGATCGCAGATCGGGCAATCGAGCGGGTGGTTGATCAGGAGAAACTCCATCACCCCTTCCCGCGCCTTCTTGACCATCTCGGAATCCGTGCGGATTTCCTGGCCTTCACTCGCCGGAAGCGCGCAGGAGGCCTGCGGCTTGGGCGGCCCCGGCTTGACCTCGACCAGACACATGCGGCAATTGCCCGCAATGCTCAGCCGCTCATGATAGCAGAAGCGCGGGATTTCCTTGCCGGCCAGCTCGCACGCCTGCAGGACGGTAGCGCCTGCCGGAACTTCGAGTTCCACGCCGTCGACTTTGACCTTGGGCATTATTCTGCTGCCTCCCGCACATCGCTTCGCTCGGCGATGCGGCGTTCGATTTCGGGGCGGAAATGGCGGATAAGCCCCTGGATCGGCCATGCGGCGGCGTCACCAAGCGCGCAAATCGTATGGCCTTCGACCTGCTTGGTCACGTTGTGGAGCATGTCGATTTCGCTGATGTCGGCATCGCCGGTGCGCAGGCGTTCCATCACGCGCCACATCCAGCCAGTGCCTTCGCGGCAGGGGGTGCACTGGCCGCAAGATTCGTGCTTGTAGAAGTACGACAGGCGGGCAATCGCGCGGACGATGTCGGTCGATTTGTCCATGACGATCACCGCAGCGGTGCCAAGGCCCGAACCGACCGCCTTGAGGCCGTCGAAGTCCATCGGCGCGTCCCAGATTTCCGCCGCCGGAACCAGCGGCACCGAAGATCCGCCAGGGATCACGGCGAGCAGGTTGTCACGCCCGCCGCGAATGCCGCCGCAGTGCTTTTCGATCAGCTCGCTGAACGGGATGCTCATCTCTTCCTCGACCACGCAGGGCTTGTTCACGTGGCCGCTTATCTGGAAAAGTTTCGTGCCCTTGTTGTTCTCGCGCCCGAACGAGGAGAACCACGAAGCGCCGCGACGCAGGATCGTCGGCGCAACCGCGATCGATTCCACGTTGTTGACCGTGGTCGGGCAGCCATAGAGGCCCGCGCCTGCCGGGAACGGCGGCTTGAGACGTGGCTGGCCCTTCTTGCCTTCAAGGCTCTCGATCATCGCGGTTTCTTCGCCGCAGATGTAGGCGCCCGCGCCGCGATGGACGAAGACGTCGAAATCGTAGCCCGACCCCGAAGCGTTCTTGCCGATCAGGCCCGCGTCATAGGCCTCCTGCACGGCGGCGAACAGCGTCTCGGCCTCGCGGATATATTCGCCGCGAATGTAGATGTAGGCGGCGCGCGCGCGCATCGCGTAGCCCGCCACCAGCGCGCCTTCGATCAGCTTGTGCGGATCGTGGCGGATGATTTCGCGGTCCTTGCACGAACCCGGCTCGGATTCGTCGGCGTTGATGACGAGGAAGCTGGGGCGGCCGTCCTTGCTTTCCTTGGGCATGAACGACCACTTCATGCCAGTCGGGAAGCCCGCGCCGCCACGCCCGCGCAGGCCCGAAGCCTTGATTTCCTCGATGATCGAGTCCTGCCCGCGCTCCATCAGGGCCTTGGTATTGTCCCAATCGCCACGCGCACGGGCAGCGGCAAGGTTCCATGGCTGGTAGCCATAGAGGTTGGTGAAGATGCGGTCCTTGTCAGCGAGCGCCATCTTACCACTCCCCCCGATAGTCATGGTTGGCATCGACCATCGCCTTGAGTGTCGTCGGGCCGCCTTCCGGTTCGACCGTGTGACGGCCGGGAAGCTGCGTGCCGGTCTTCGGCTGCTTGCCAGCCGCAAGCTCGTCAAGGATGCGCTCCATGTCGGCGGCGGTGAGGTCTTCGTAGTTGTCGTCGTTGATCTGGACCATCGGGGCCGAGGCGCAGTTGCCCATGCATTCTACCTCGGTCAGCGTGAACAGGCCGTCCGGCGTGGTGTGGCCCTTCTTCAGGCCCTTGCCCTTGCAGGCGGCCATGATGTCGTCCGAGCCGCGCAGCATGCACGGCGTTGTGCCGCAGACCTGCACGTGGAAGCGGCCAATCGGCGCGATGTTGTACATGGTGTAGAACGTCGCCACTTCGACCACGCGGATCACCGGCATGTCGAGATATTTGGCCACGTATTCCATCACCGGGATCGGCAGCCAGCCTTGCGTGTTTTCCTCGGCGCCAACCTGACGCTGGGCGAGATCGAGCAGCGGCATGACCGCCGAACGCTGACGCCCTTCGGGATAGCGCGCAACGATGACCCTGGCCTTTTCGGCGTTTTCCGCCGTCCACGCAAAACCGCCCCAGCGTGCGCGCAGTTCGGGGCTATCGGGTTCGATGTGACGATCAGCCATTGGTCCGCCCCCGATTCAGCCAGAGATCCTGCAGGAAATGAAACAGCTCGAAACCGCCAATCGCAGCGACGAGCATCGGCAGGGTATCAGTCTGCCCGGCGCCAAACGCCAGTTCGGCAAAATACCATACCGCCAGAGCAATCCCCGTCAGCATGGCCCAGACCCGCATGAGAACGAACGTGGACTTCACCGGATAAACTCCACTCGTGCGCACTTTTCGTCTTCAAAAGAATAGACCGCGACGACATCGAACGGTTCGACCAGCGCCGAACCGTCGGTAGCAGGCCCGCGCGTCACATGCTCGCGCATCAGCACATAGTTACCGATGGCCTGAGCCTCGACGATCTCGGCATGGTTCTGCGGCCAGCGCGCAAACGCAGCGGCGAGGCCAGAGCGCGTGCCCTCCTTGCCCTCGCGCACAACGTCCCCGCGATAGTTCGCCTCGCAGGCGTCGTCGGTCATGTACGAGACGTAGGTATCCACGTCCTGCGCATTGTAGGCGGCGATCATCACCTTGGCGGTGCGCAAGTTGGTTTCTTGGGGATTGCTCACCGGTCACACTCCCCGAACACCACGTCGATGGCGCCCAGAATTGCAGTGGCATCCGGCAGCATGTGGCCCTTGCACATGAAGTCCATCGCCTGAAGATGGCTGAACGCGGTCGGGCGGATCTTGCAGCGGTAGGGTTTGTTCGAGCCGTCCGAAACCAGATAAACGCCAAATTCACCCTTGGGGCTTTCGGTGGCGACGTAAACTTCACCCGCCGGGACGTGGAAGCCTTCGGTATAGAGCTTGAAGTGGTGAATCAGGCTTTCCATCGACTGCTTCATCTCGCCACGCTTGGGCGGCACGACCTTGCGATCGGTGCTGGCAATCGGGCCTTCTGGCATCTGCGCGATGCACTGGCGCATGATACGGGCCGACTGGCGCACTTCTTCGACGCGGACCATGAAACGGTCGTAGCAGTCGGAATTGGTGCCCACCGGAATGTCGAAGTCCATGCGGTCATAGACATCGTAGGGCTGACTCTTGCGCAGATCCCACGGGATACCTGCCGCGCGGATCATCGGGCCGGAAAAGCCCCAGGCTACGGCATCTTCCTTGGAAACCACTGCGATATCGACATTGCGCTGCTTGAAGATGCGGTTGTCGATGACCAGGCTCATCGCATCGTCGAACAGCGGGAACAGCCGCTCATCGATCCAGTCGGCAATGTCGGTCAGCAGCTTGAGGGGCACGTCCTGGTGCACGCCGCCGGGGCGGAACCAGGCCGAATGCATGCGCGCGCCCGAAGCGCGTTCGAAGAAGTTCAGGCAATCCTCGCGGATTTCGAACAGCCACAGGTTCGGCGTCATCGCGCCGACGTCCATGACGTGCGACCCCATGTTGAGCATGTGGTTGCAGATGCGCGTCAGTTCCGCGAACAGTACGCGCAGGTACTGCGCCCGCAGCGGAACCTCGATGTTGAGCAGCTTTTCGACCGCCAGCACGTAAGAGTGCTCCATGGCCAGCGGCGAACAATAATCCAGCCGGTCGAAGTACGGCAGCGCCTGCAGATAGGTCTTGTGCTCGATCAGCTTCTCGGTGCCGCGGTGCAGCAGGCCGACGTGCGGGTCGATGCGTTCGATGATCTCGCCATCAAGCTCCATGACCATGCGCAACACGCCGTGGGCTGCGGGGTGCTGCGGCCCGAAGTTGATCGTGTAGTTGGTGATGACGTCATCGCCGGTGGTGGGCGACTGTTCGAGCTGCATGCTCATGCCTTCGCGCCTCCTTCAGCCTTTTCATCGCCCGGCAGCACGTACTCCGCGCCTTCCCACGGGCTCATGAAATCGAACTGGCGCAAATCCTGCGCAAGCTGCACGGGTTCGTAAACCACGCGCTTGTCCTCTTCGGAATAGCGCAATTCGACATACCCGGTCAGCGGGAAATCCTTGCGGAATGGGTGCCCCTGGAAACCATAATCCGTCAGGATGCGGCGCATGTCAGGGTTGCCCGCGAAAAGCACGCCGAACATGTCGAACACTTCGCGTTCGTACCACCCGGCGTTGGGCCATAGCGTCGTTGCCGTAGGGATGGGCGTGGCTTCGTCAGTTGAAGTCTTGACGATGATGCGGTGGTTCTTCGTCAGCGACAGCAGGCAATAACACACCTCGAAGCGTTCGGCGCGTTCGGGGTAGTCGACACCGGCAATGTCCATGAGCTGCTGGTATTCGTGCGCATCACGCAGGCTGCGCAGAGCATCCTCGATCCTGTCGCGCGCGACGGTCAGCAGGATTTCGCCGTGCTGCTCGACTGCCGAAACGACCATGTCGCCCAGAGAGGCAACCAGCGCATCAAGCACGCCTTCATTCGAAGTCCAGCGCGGAGCGGAGTGAAGAACGGTCATCGCAGCCCTCCCCTCAACGCTCGATCGTGCCGACGCGGCGGATCTTGCGCTGCAATTGCATCACGCCATAAAGCAGCGCCTCAGCGGTGGGCGGGCAGCCGGGTACATAGATATCGACCGGCACGATCCGGTCGCACCCGCGCACGACGCTGTAGCTGTAGTGGTAATACCCGCCGCCGTTGGCGCACGACCCCATCGAGATCACGTATTTGGGATCGGACATCTGGTCATAGACCTTGCGCAGGGCAGGCGCCATCTTGTTGCACAGCGTTCCCGCCACGATCATCACGTCGGACTGGCGCGGCGATGCGCGCGGAGCGACGCCGAACCGCTCCATGTCGTAACGTGGCATGTTGACGTGAATCATCTCGACGGCGCAGCAGGCAAGGCCGAAGGTCATCCACCACAGGCTGCCGGTACGCGCCCACTGGAACAGTTCCTCGGTCGAGGTGACAAGGAACCCCTTGTCGCTGACCTCAGCGTTGAGGCTGTCGAAAAATGCCTGATCGGGCGCGATGGCCGCGCCCGCTTCGGGGGATACGAGGGGAGATGTGGCCATTGTGCTCATTCCCAATCCAGCGCGCCCTTCTTCCAGGCGTAGATAAAGCCGATAACCAGTTCACCAATGAACACCATCATGGTGAGCCATCCCGCCCAGCCGGTTTCCTTGAGGCTGACCGCCCAGGGAAACAGGAACGCTGCTTCGAGATCGAAGATGATGAACAGGATCGCAACGAGATAGAAGCGAACGTCAAACTGGCTGCGCGGATCTTCGAAAGCGGGAAAGCCGCATTCATACTCGCTGAGCTTGTCCGCCGTGGGGTTATGTGCCCCGGTCAGCCGCGCCACACCCATCGGCAGGAACACGAAAGCAGCGGAAAGCGCGAAGGCGATACCGATGAAGATCAGGATCGGAAGGTATTGAGACAGATCGACCAAAGGGCTGACTCGCCTTGCTGAAAGGTTTGGCGGTGCCCTAGTCCCGACGCCGCCCCAGCGCAAGTGGTGTGCAGTGCACTATCCGCCTTTCCACCCGCCTTTTTAAGCCATTCAGGCTATGAAACGCCCGCGCCATGATCGGGAAATGCAACCGGGCACGGCATACGGACGGCCCTTTCAGCCCAATCCTTGCGCCAGAAATATGGGCCACGCCGCAACGGCAAGGCAAGTGCCGAGCGGCAAGGCTGTATCCGCAGCGACATTTCGCTTGCCAAGATGCAGGATGATCGCCGCCGCTATCCCCAGGATGCTTGCTGCCAGCATCGCTTCGATCGCCCCAAGCGGTCCAAGCCACAGCCCGATTGCCCCCAGCAGCGGAGGGTCGCCTGCCCCCATGCCGTCGCGCCCGCGCGCCTTGAGATAGAAGCGCGCGATCGCCCATAGCATGACGAACCCCAGCGCGCCGCCGCTGATGGCCGTCGCCAGCGGGGCAAGGCTTTGCTCCGCCCAGGCCATAGCCCCCGCCACGGCAAGGCCGCTCGCCGCCAGCAACCCGGTGAGCAGGCGCGGCAACCAAAGGTGGTGCAGATCGAGCAGGGCAAGCAACAGCAGTTGCCAGCCCAGCAGCATGGCGGCCAGCACCAGCCCTTCGCGCCCCCACGCTGCCGCTCCCGCGCCGACCACCGCCCCGCCCAGTTCGCAGGCAAGCTGCCAGATGCCGATGCTGCCACCGCAACCCCGGCAGCGCCCCCGCTGGAACAGCCAGGACAGAACCGGAACAAGCTCACCCATGGTCAAGGCCCGCCCGCAGCCGTCGCAGGTCGAGCGCCCGGTCACGATCGAGCGACCGGCGGGCAGCCGGACAAGCGCGGCGCCAAGGAAGCTGCCGATGATCGCACCAACCACGGCGCCGGCCAGGATCATCCAGCCGGGGCCCGCGGCGAAAGCCGGGTCAGCCAGCGTGAAAGCGTATACCACGTCGCGGTGCACCATATGCGCCCAGCTCCCGCCATTTGCATTTGGACGCTGTCGACCCATATAGCAGGTCCAGCGCCAGACTGATCCTAGCGATCCCGGTCTGACTCGCCACCGACATGAAAGAGTGAAACCATGGCACAGTTCTCGTCCAGCGATCCCGTCGTTGTCCTGTCATATGCCCGCACCCCGATGGGCGCAATGCAGGGCGCCCTCGCCGATGTTGCCGCAACCGACCTTGGCGCCACGGCGGTAAAGGCTGCGGTTGAGCGGGCCAGCGTTGCCCCGGACAGCATAGAGCGCATTTACATGGGGTGCGTGCTTCCTGCCGGTCTGGGCCAGGCGCCTGCGCGCCAGGCCGCGATCAAGGCCGGTCTGCCAAAATCGGTGCAGGCGACAACGGTCAACAAGGTATGCGGATCGGGCATGCAGACGATCATCATGGCGGCTGAGGCACTGGCCGCACACAGTGCCGACCTGATCGTGGCTGGCGGCATGGAATCGATGACCAATGCCCCATACCTGCTCAAGAAGCACCGTTCGGGCGCGCGCATCGGGCACGATACCGCCTATGATCACATGTTTCTCGATGGTCTGGAAGACGCCTACGATGCTGGCCGGGCCATGGGCACGTTCGCGCAGGATACCGCCAATGCCTATCAGTTGACGCGCGAACAGCAGGATTCCTATGCGATCGAATCCCTGCGTCGTGCTCAGGCGGCGATCACGGATGGAGCTTTCAAGGACGAAATCGCGCCGGTGATAGTCAAGAGCCGTGGCGGCGAATCCGTCGTCGATACCGACGAGGCGCCGGGCAAGGGCCGTCCCGACAAGATACCGGCGCTCAAGCCAGCGTTTGCCAAGGATGGCACGATCACGGCCGCAACATCGTCCTCGATCTCCGATGGCGCAGCCGCCGTGGTGCTGACCCGCGAAAGCGTTGCAGCAGCCAGGGGCCTTGCACCCGTTGCCCGTATCGTAGCCCTCGACGCCCATGCGCAAGAGCCGAAGGACTTCACCACTGCCCCGGTAGGCGCCATCCAGAAGGTGCTGGCCAAGGCGGGCTGGACGATCAACGATGTCGATCTGTTCGAAGTGAACGAAGCGTTTGCCTGCGTTGCCATGTTCGCAATGCACGACCTTGGCATCCCGCATGAAAAGATCAACGTGAACGGCGGCGCCACCGCACTGGGCCACCCTATCGGGGCATCAGGCACGCGCATCGTGACCACTCTGATCGCGGCGCTGAAAGCGCGCGGCGTAAGGAAAGGCGTGGCCAGCCTGTGCATAGGCGGGGGCGAGGCTACGGCACTTGCAATTGAACTGATCTGATCGGAAGGTCGGCAACCGGTCGGTGCAGCTTGTCTGCCCGGCCGGTTGCCATGGCAGGACTCAACTTTTCAGGGTTTGCCGGCACCCCAGACGCTTTCAGCGCGGATGAAGCCCTTGCGGCCACCGACATCAAAATCGCACCAGCCCGCATCGCACTCGCCCAGCTTGCCGAACACGCCGGGGCTTACGCGCCACAGGATGCGGCCCGAACCGTCCTTGTTCTGGTAAAGCGCGGCGGTCCCACCCTTCACAACTCCCGCGCGTTCGCGGGTAAGGAACTGCGACAGAATCCAGCCGCGCGCTCCATCCGGGTCTTCGACCAGCCGCCACCCGCCCATCATGCGCAGGACCTTCAGGGGCACACCTTTGCGTACATAGGTCCAGTTGATCCGGTATTCGCGTCCAGGTCCGACACGCATGTTCGCCTCATCCTTGGCCGTAGCGGCCCAGTAGGGCACTGCGTTGTCGCTGCCCTGTGCTGCAGCGGGAACGCCGAGCCCAAGGCCCAGCGCACCGCCCGTAAGAAACACGCACAGTCGGGCAAATTGGCGGGCACGCTTGATCATGCAGCATCCGTCGCAAATCTGACGCGGCAGGGCAACACCAAGGGCCAAGCTGTCCACCATCGAAAACTACCCGCACCGCTTGACCCGCCAAGCCGGAAGCGCCTAGTTTTGCACCATCATGCCAACCTCGACAGACTATCGCCCCAGCCGCCGCATAGAGGGCAAGCCGCGCGTTTTCGTGACGCGGCGGCTCCTGCCCGAAACCGAAGCGCGGATGAGCGAGCTGTTCGACGTGACACTGAACGCCGACGACCGGCCTCTCACACCGGATGAACTCATCGCAGCAATGGCGCATGCCCACGTACTGGTGCCGACGGTAACCGACGTGATCGACGCCGACCTTATCGCCCGTGCCGGGCCACAACTGGGCCTGATCGCCAACTTCGGGGCGGGTACAGAACATATCGCGCTATCGGCCGCCCGTGCGCGCAAGATCATGATTACCAATACCCCCGGTGTGTTTACCGACGATACTGCGGACATGACGATTGCCCTGATTATTTCGGTTGCACGTCGGCTCAATTACGGCGGACGGGTGCTGCGGGCCGGACAGTGGCAGGGTTGGGCACCTTCCACGATGCTTGGGCACCGTCTGGCAGGCAAGACGCTGGGCATCGTCGGCATGGGAAGGATCGGCCAGGCTGTGGCGCATCGCGCCCGCGCTTTTGGCCTGTCCATCGCCTATCACAGCCGCAATCGGCTGCCCGAAGCGCACGAGACAATGTTCGGCGCGCGTTATGTTGCCGATCTGGACCAGCTTGTTGCCGAAGCGGACATCCTGACGCTGCACTGCCCGGCCACGCCGCAGACGCACCACATGATCGACGCCCGGCGCATCGCGCTGATGAAGCCTGAAGCGTACTTGGTGAATACAGCGCGCGGACAGCTCGTGGAGGAAGAGGCGCTGATTGCCGCGCTGGTAGAACAGCGTATCGGCGGTGCCGGACTGGACGTGTTCGAGCATGAACCCAAGGTCGATGCCCGGCTGCTGGCGCACCACAATGTTGCGATCCTGCCGCATATGGGCAGCGCCACCTTTGAAGGGCGCATCGCATCGGGCGAGAAAGTCATCGCCAACATCCGCTTCTGGGCCGATGGGCATCGCCCGCCCGATCAGGTTCTGGAAGGCCTGGTCTGACCCGTACAGCCACATTCGTGGCACAATCTGGTACGCGCACGGCCAATTTCGCACAACAATCGTTCGCACCTGCGCTTGTACCCGCCCCCCCTGTTGCCCTAGATGCTGCGGCGAGAGGATCTGACGCCGGCTCTGCCGTGGCGAGAGGGGGAGATTTGCGAATGCGAAACGCGGTGGCCGCGATGACGGCCCTTGGCATGCTCTTGCTGCCGACGCTGGCCTTGGCGCAGACCGGTATGGTCAGCGTCGAAGACGTTGCCGACACTGGCGATACCGCCTGGATTCTGGTTTCCTCGGCCTTCGTGTTGCTGATGGCGACGCCCGGCCTGACCTTGTTCTACGGCGGTCTGGTCCGCGCAAAGGGCTTTCTTGCCGTGCTGGTGCAAGTTGGTGCCATCGCGGCTGTAGCGTCGGTGCTGTGGGTCGTGGTCGGCTACACCTTGGCCTTCGGCACGGTAAGCGGCGGCTGGCTGGGTGGCGGCAACGCCTGGATGCTGCTCGACCTCGGCAATGTGCGGGCGGGGACGACCATCCCGGAAAGCGCCTTTGTCCTGTTCCAGATGGGCTTCGCGCTGATCACCCCTGCCCTGATGGTTGGCGCGTGGGTGGACCGTGCGCGGTTTGGCTGGGTTGTGGCGTTCTGCGCGCTGTGGGGGCTGATCGTCTATGCTCCTGCCGCGCACTGGATCTGGGGCGGAGGCTGGCTGGCGACCAAGTTCGGCACGCTGGATTTTGCAGGGGGCATCGTCGTGCACACCACGGCGGGCGTTTCCGCGCTGGTTGTTGCGATGCTGCTGGGCAAGCGCGCCGGATGGCCAAAAACCCTGATGCTGCCGCACAGCCCGGCGCTGACCATGGCGGGCGCGGCACTGCTGTGGGTTGGCTGGTTCGGCTTCAATGGCGGGTCGGCGCTTGCTGCCAACGATGATGCGGCGTCGGCCATCATCAACACCCACCTTGCAGCCAGTGTTGCGGCACTGGTCTGGCTGGCCATCGAAAAGATATCGGTTGGCAAGCCCACGTCGATTGGCTTTGCCACCGGCGCGATTGCCGGTCTGGCCACGGTAACCCCGGCGGCAGGCTACATCGCGCCGGGTGCCGCCATGCTGATGGGCGTTGCCGCAACGTCGGTCTGCTATCCGATGATCCAGCTGGTCAAGAAGCGGCTTGAGATCGACGATTCGCTCGATGTGTTTGCCGTTCACGGCGTTGGCGGGATGCTCGGCTCGGTGCTGCTCGCACCGTTCCTGTCCGAAGGACTGGGCGGCGTCGGCTATGCCGAAGGGATGGACCTTGCCCGCCAGCTTGTCGCCCAGATCGCTGGTGTCGGAGTTGTTGCGCTGTGGAGCGCGTTTGCCACGGTCGTCTGCGCTCTCATGGTGTCGATGGTCCTGCCGATGCGCGTGTCTCAGGATGAAGAGCGCGAAGGGCTGGACATAACCAGCCATGGCGAGCGGGCCTGGGAGTTCGACTGAGCCAGCCTTGGAAGACGAACAAAAAACGGCGGAATCGGCAACCCGGTTCCGCCGTTTGTCATTTGCATCAATCGGGTATCAGTCGCCTGTCAGGATGCGGTCGACCAGTTGCTTCACCGTGGGGGTGAAGTTGTTGGAATAGAACGGATCCTGCTTGAAGCGGTAGGCGGCGTGGCCCGCGAACATCAGGTTCTTGTCGATATCGCCGCCATGCGCGATGTCCTGCAACGTTTTCTGGATGCAGAAGCTGCGCGGATCGGCCAGCCGCCCGGTGGTGTAATCGTCGTGGTCCTTCCACGATGAAAAGCCGCAGTGAGACAGGCAGCCCATGCAGTCTTTCTGGTCCTGCTGAATCTCGTCACGCTCTTCCGGAGTCACGAACACGACGGTATCGTCGGGCGTGCGCAGCGCATGGATATAGCCCGCAGCATGCCATTTGCGCGCGCGCTCAAGATCGCCCGGCGTTACCCAGAAGTTCTTGCCGCGCACCCCGACATCAAGCTGTGCAGTGTGATCGCCCGCCTCGACGCGCGAATAGGGTACCTGCCGTTCGGACCGCGCTTCGAGCGAACGCAGGAACGGATTGCGCACGGCAGAGGAATAGAACCCGGTGGGCGAAAACCGGTGCAGCAACACGTCACCCGGCTCCAGCGTGCGCAAATGGTCCTTCCAGCCTTGCGGGATCGGGCTTTCCTCGGTCAGCAGCGGGCGGGTGCCGAACTGGAATGCGATTGCGCCCAGTTCGGGATTGTCGATCCAGTCGTTCCATTCGCGCAGAAACCACACGCCGCCGGCCATGACGATCGGCACGCTGTCGGGCACGCCTTCGGCGCGCATGACATCGCGCAGTGCCTTGACGCGCGGATAAGGATCTTCCGGCTTTTTCGGATCTTCTGCGTTGGACAGGCCGTTATGGCCCCCGGCCAGCCAGGGGTCTTCATAGACCACGGCGCCTAGCAGGTGAGCAACCTTGTGATAGGCCCGCTTCCACAAAGCCCGGAAGGCCCGCCCCGACGACACGATCGGCAGGTAATGCACATTGTAGCGTTCAGCGATTTCCGACAGCTTGTAGGGCATGCCCGCGCCGCAGGTGACCCCGGTCACCAGCCCGCGCGTCTGTTCCAGAACGCCTTCAAGAACGGCCTGCGCCCCGCCCATTTCCCACAACACGTTGATGTTGATTGCGCCATTGCCGCCGGAAATCTCGTGCGCACGGCGCACCTGCTCGACCGCGCCGTCAATGGCATAGCGAATCAGTTCTTCATGGCGTTCACGGCGGGTCAGGGCGTGATAGACCTGCGGGATGATCTTGCCTTCAGGGTCATAGCTATCGGCATTGACCGCGCTGACAGTGCCAATCCCCCCGGCAGCGGCCCAGGCCCCCGAACTCATGTGATTGGTTGCGGCAACCCCCTTGCCGCCTTCGACCAGCGGCCAGACCTCGCGGCCGCCGTAGACAATCGACTTCAACCCCTTGAACGCAGACATCAATTTCCTTTCATGGCGCCTGCAGCGCCAGCACCCTTTGCCGTTTTCAACCGGCATGGCCGAATATCAGCGGGTTCGGGCCGACTGGAAGCAGCCACGAACTGCGCAAAATACCCGGCCAATTCCGGTTTACGGTGAAACTCGTCGAAGCGAAAGCCCGCAGCCTCAAGCTCGCACGTCAGCAAGGCGGGGGGAATGCCGTGACGGTCTGTCGATTTGTCGACATCGACCACGATCAGCTTGCCGCCCGGCTTGAGCGCGGGCCACAACCGCCAAAGGAAAGCATAAGGTTCGGCCACTTCGTGGTACATGTGCACCATGAATATGCGGTCGAAACTGGCAGGCGGCAGGCGCGGGTCATCAGCCACCCCGGCCTTGATCGAAACGTTGTCCAGCCGGTCCTTCTCGACCCGTGCGCCGAGGCGACGCAGGGCATCGCCATCAATATCCTGCGCCAGCACGCGCCCGCGCGGACCAACCCGCTCTGCCAGACGCACGGTATAGTACCCCTCACCCGCGCCGATATCAGCCACGCTCATGCCCGGCTCGATCCCGGCCATGTCCATGACGATCTGCGCTTCGTTGCGGTCATCGCGGTCGGATTCGGTGGAAAAGGCATTGCTGCCAAGGCCGGATACCGGCCGGTCGGCGCGAGGAAATGCGCGGGCGGTTTCGCTCCGGTCATCGTGCGAGGCAGTGTCGCACCCTGTCAACGCCAGCGACGCCATCGCCGCAAGCGCAAGGGAGACACCCGCCACCCCTGGCCCGCGCAGGATCAATCGTCGTCCTCCACCGTCACCTTTTCGCCGGTAACGCGTTGCGAAAGGGCCGCCGCCATGAACGGATCGAGCGCGCCATCGAGCACCTCACCGGGATTGGTGGAAACCACGCCGGTGCGAAGATCCTTCACCTGCTGATAGGGTTGCAGGACATAGGAGCGGATCTGGTGACCCCAGCCGATCTCGGTCTTGGCGGCATATTCACCGCTCGCCGCCGCTTCGCGCTTGGCGAGTTCGGCTTCGTAGATCCGCGCCTTGAGCATGTTCATCGCCGTTGCGCGGTTCTTGTGCTGGCTGCGGTCGTTCTGGCTGGCCACGACGATCCCGGTGGGAACGTGCGTGATACGCACCGCCGAATCGGTGGTATTGACGTGCTGGCCGCCTGCGCCCGATGCACGATAAGTGTCGATCTTGAGATCCGACGGATTGATCTCGACCTCGATGTTGTCGTCGATTTCGGGATAGACCCAGACCGAACTGAACGAAGTGTGTCGCCGCGCGGAACTGTCATAAGGGCTGATCCGCACCAGCCGGTGAACGCCGCTTTCGGTCTTGGCGTAGCCATAGGCGTTTTCGCCCTTGATGAGCAACGTCGCGCTCTTGATCCCGGCTGCTTCCCCGGCGTGATAATCGACCAGTTCCACCTTGTAGCCATGGCGTTCGCCCCAGCGGGTATACATCCGCTGCAGCATTTCCGCCCAGTCCTGGCTTTCGGTTCCGCCCGCACCCGCGTGCACTTCAAGGTAGGCGTTGTTGCCGTCAGCCTCCCCGGCCAGCAGCGCCTGCACTTTGTCGTTGTCAGCACGCACCGCAAGCGCAGCCAGCGTCGCCAGACCTTCGTTCACGGTGTCGTCGTCGCCTTCGGCCTCGCCCATTTCGATGAACTCGATGGCGTCGGCCATTTCCTGGCCAATCTCGTTGACCGTGCCGATCGAGGCTTCAAGGCGCCGCCGCTCGCGCATGACCTCTTCGGCCTTCTTGGGATCGTCCCACAGCTTGGGGTCTTCGACACGCGCGTTCAGCTCGTCGAGACGGCGAACGGCGCGGTCCCAGTCAAGAAACTTGCGCACCAGTGCGAGAGCCGCTTCGATGCGGTCGATATGGGCCTGCCCTTCGGCACGCATGGCAATCCAACTCCGATCAGACGTGGAATATCACGAACACTCCGCGCCGCTTAGCGAAGCGGGCAGGCATGTAAAGCCCAACCATGTAAGCAAGCAGGGGTAAGCGGCCGTGGGACGTGCTGTTCAGGCTTCAACAGGCCCCCGGCAGACAGGCCAGACTGCATCGCAAAGTATCAGGATTTGCCGCTCTTGATCTTGCGTGCGGCTTCCAGCGTCAGCTTTACGTGATCACGCCAGTCCATGTCCGAGTGGACCATCACGATCCGGCCATCGGGGGCAATGACATAACTGGTGCGCTTGGTCAGACCGGTCGACGCGCCAATCACCTTCAATGCAACGTCATACGCCTTGATGACGGTCTTGCTGGCAGCAGCTACGGCAAACTTGTCGCGGCAGGCTTCGGTCGAAAAGCGTTTCAGCGTGGCGATATCATCATTCGACATGCCGATGACCGTCGCGCCTGCCGCGCGGAAATCGGCGTTCGCTTCGGCAAAGGCATGCGCTTCGGCGGTGCAGCCGCTGGTGAACGCCTTGGGGTAGAAGTAGAGAACGACCGGGCCCTTCTTCAACGCTGCCTTGAGCGAAAAGCTGAACGGCTTGCCCGCGAGCGCGCCTTGCGCGGTAAAGTCCGGGGCCATAGCGCCCCGTGGCAATTCGGCCAGCGCCGGGGTGGCAAGGGACAGGGCGAGAGCTGCTATGGCAGCGGGCAGGATGCGCATGGTCATTTCGTATCAATATCACACGCAGCGGACGCGCGCGAATGCCTTTACGGGCATCGCTCCTTTGTGTCCGGTCAGTAAATCCCGCCCTGCTCTTCAAGGAATTGCTGTTCGACAGGGGCATCGTCGTCAGCCGCGGCAGGGCCACGGGCACCCCGTGCGCGCCGCAAGGCATCGATGACCGCCTGGCGTGCGGTGACTTCACCTTCGCGCGCAGTGCGGCGTGGTTCGGTATCGGGCTTGAAAGCCTCCCAGATCACCGCAGCCTTGGCATCGTCGTTCGCTGGCGTCCCGCCGAACACCCGCTTGCCTGAAACGCGGTCGATCCGCACCATCCTGACGCCTTCGGGTGCGCGGAAAGGAATGTCCTTCCACCGTGCGCGCGTTTCCTGCACGAGCTGCTTGAACACAGGTGCGGCGATGCGGCCACCCTGGGCATAACCGCCAAGGCTGCGTGGCTGGTCGTAACCGATATAGACGCCCGCGACGATTTCGGGCGAGCCGCCGACGAACCACACGTTGGTTGGGCCACTGGTCGTTCCGGTCTTGCCGAAAAGCGGCAGGCCGAGATCACGCAGCGTGATTGCCGTGCCACGCACCACCACGCCTTCAAGCATATGTACGGTCTGGTATGCCGTGCGCGGGTCCATGACCTGCTTTCCTGCCGAGGCGAAGCGCGGCATCGGTTTGCCGTCCCACTGGGGCATGCTGCACCCGTCGCACCGGCGCTTGTCCGATTTCCAGATGACCTTTCCGTTGCGGTCCTGCACATAATCGATCAGCGAAGGTTCGTGCTGGAGCCCCTGATTGGCCAGCGCGGCATAGGCATTGACCATCTTCATCACGGTCGTGTCGCCCGCGCCCAGCGCCATCGAAAGATACGGCGGGTATTCGCCGATGCCGACCGTCCTGATCGTGCGCACGACTTTGTCCATGCCGACATCGTTTGCCACGCGCACGGTCATCAGGTTGCGCGACTGTTCCAGCCCCCAGCGCATCGTGTGGCTGCCTGACCCCCCGGAATTGCCGAAGTTGCGAAAACATTTTTCGCCAAGCGCGGCGCCCTGATAAACGCAGAAAGTGCCATCGACGACGGTCGATGCCGGAGTCATGCCATTATCCAGCGCAGTGGCATAAACGAACGGCTTGATCGTGGAACCGGGCTGACGGTTGGCCTGCGTCGCACGGTTGAACGAACCGAGCCGCGCATCGAAGCCGCCCTGCATGGCCAGCACGCGCCCGCTCTGGGGATCTTCCACGACCATCCCGCCCGACACTTCCGGCACCGTGCGCACCGCCCAACTGGTGCTGTTTAGCGGGGCTGCGGCAGTAATGTCGCCGGGGCGCATCGCATCCGGGACGCTGACCAGCGTGGACGTTTCGCCGTCGGCAAACCCGATCTGGCCGGTTGATCCGCTGCGCGAAAGCAGCACACCCGTGCGCCAGTTCTGGTAGTTAACGGATATGTTGCTGGTGATGAGCTGGCTTTGCCAATTGCCATCCTCAAGGTTGATCCGGGCAATCGGGCCGTGCCACGGTCGCCCGCCGCCATAGCGCAACAGCGCGCTGCGCAGGGCGTTCTGGGCTGCGGTCTGCAATTGCGTGTCGAGCGAGGTGCGCACCCACAATCCGCCGGCATAGACGCTGTTCGGCCCATCCTCGGCCTTTTCGCCATACTTCCCGATCAGTTCGCGCCGGACTTCTTCAAGGAAATATCCGGCGTCGGCCGTGTAGTTCTCTGCCCGGCGCGGTTTAAGGCCAAGCGGCATCGCCTTGGCGGCGGCGGCCTGTTCCGACGTTGCCCAGCCGTTGCTTACCATCTGGTCCAGCACCCAGTTGCGCCGCTCGATCGCCGCCTGCTCGTACTTCGCGCGCCCGTACCGTTCTGGAGCCTTGGGCAGGATCGCCAGGAATGCCGCTTCATGGAGCGCGAGTTCGCCAACGTCCTTGTCGAAATAGGCGCGCGATGCAGCCTGCACGCCAAAGCTTTGCCGCCCCAGCGGGATTTCGTTGAGATACAGCTCCAGGATCTGCTGCTTGGTCAGCACGCCTTCGATGCGGCGCGCCAGGATGATTTCCTTGAGCTTGCGCGTGACGGAATATTCATCGCCGATCAGGATGTTCTTGGCCACCTGCTGGGTGATCGTCGACCCACCCTTGGCTCTCTCACCCGACCCGAACTTGGTGACATAATCCACCACCGCCCCGGCAAAGCCGAGATAGTCGATCCCGCCATGGGTCCAGAACGTCTTGTCCTCGGCCGCCAGAAACGCGTTTATCATCGGTTCGGGAAAGTCGACGAAACGCAGTTGCACGCGCCGCTCGCGTGCGTAGCTGGAAACGATCTCCCCATCATTGCCGCGCACCATCGTCGGCAGCGGCGGCTGATAGGTAAGGAGTTTGTCCGCGGAAGGCAGTGTGCGCCCGACCGTAAGCCACAGCACGAGCCAGCCGACCAGCAGCAGCGCCACCAACCCGCTGCCGATACGGAACCAGCGGCTGGCCCGGAAGCGAGCGGAGAACCATTGCGCGACGGCCTGCATGCGGGATTTTGCCCCGGAAAACAGGCTGGCAAGGCGGGTTTGCGGAGACGTTTGATCGGCCATCGTCCTGCGCCTCTAGCACGCAGCGGCGCGATCAAGCCAGTGCCTGAAACCGCTTTGGCGAAATTGCCTGGCGATCACTCGGTCGCAGCGGCAGACGGGTCCGCGTCCGGCCCATCGGCAGACGAGTCTGGAGCCAGTGCCGATGGCCCCTGCTCCTCGGCCAGAAAAATCCCGATGGCCCGCGCCAGGGCCGTTGCGAACCGCTTGCGCCATGCCCGGTCGCGCATGGAGCGGGCATCGGTCCCGTTGCTGATGAATCCAGCCTCGATCAGCACCGACGGCAGATCGAGCGACTTGAGCACGACAAACGCCGCTTCGCGTTGCCGGTCGTCGTGAAACCCGATCGCGCCGCGCCCTTCGCGCATGACCAGCTCGGCAAACCGGCGCGAGCGGACGCGCATGTCGCGCCGGGCGAGATCGACCAGAATGGAAGTAACCACCGCCCCTTTGTCCGCCAACGCCACGCCGTTGACCGCATCGGCGCTGTTTTCGCGCGACGCGATCGCTTCGGCCAGTGCGTCTGAGCCCTTGTCCGACAAGGTATAGACGCTGGCCCCCCGCGCGGCATCGGTCTGCGCCGCATCGGCATGCACCGAAACGAAAAGATCGGCGGAAAGGCGGCGCGCAATGTCCGCCCTTTCGTCAAGCGCCAGGAACCTGTCGGTCTCGCGCGTCAAGGCAACACGGACGCGTCCTTGCGCCAGCAAGGCATCACGCAATGACTGAGCAAGCAGAAGCGTCAGGTCCTTTTCCCGTTCACCGGCAGACCCGCTGGCGCCAGGATCATGGCCACCGTGGCCTGCATCAATCACCACCAGCGGGCGGCTGGCGTCGCGCGGACCTTCGATAGGCGGCAACCCGATAAGACCTTCGCTACCGGGCATGGACAGCCGTATAACATAGGGCGGGGTGATCGGCGCAACGCCCGATGTGACGAACGCCCACAGCACCGCTATCGCCAGCACTGGCGCGGCAAGCGCGGCAACGATGATCCCCCGGTTGTCCATCCGCCCCGCCTATGCCCGCTTGGCGTCATGGCGGTCCAGCCCCTAAATGGCTTGGGCGTGTGCCGGGCGGGCAACAGCCTACGCAGAACCGGTTGCATTGTTTTAATTGCCGCTTTGCAATTGCGGTGCTAGCAACCCGATAACGGGACAAACCTTTAGGGTCGTCTTCCGTGCGATATCCGCAAGAATGGCGCCACGCTGGCGCAACGCTTCGGGCATGGAATGCGCCAAGGGCGAAGATCCCGGAAAAGCGGAGAAATTGAAGCGCATGCGCCCTTCTCCGCGCACACAAGGTTGATGCCGTAATGATGAGCCGCGTTTCGTTCCTGCCAGACTGCCCCGCCGGGGCGGCAACGGCATGGACGACACGTGGCGCGCGCCTTTCGCCGCGCACCCTCGTTGCAGCAGACACAAACCAACCGCCGCCGGGCGGCGAGCGACAGGACATGGCAGGCATAGCCCCCGCCGTCCCGGTGCTCCGATCCGGCAAACCCGCATTTGCGAACCTCATCGGCAACGGCCCGGCCCCAGGCCTGACGTTGCCGCACGGCGTTCGTGCATCCCAAACGATCCGCGCCACGAACGCAGGGGCAACCCGGCGACGGCGCGGCTGGAGAATTTGTAATGACCACGCGCATGCTTATCGATGCGCGCCACCAGGAAGAAACCAGGGTGGCGGTGCTGAAGGGCAATCGGATTGAAGAATTCGACTTTGAATCTGCAGATCACAAGCAGATCAAGGGTAATATCTATCTCGCCAAGGTGACACGGGTCGAACCGTCGTTGCAGGCTGCATTTGTCGATTTTGGCGGCAACCGGCACGGGTTCCTCGCATTCAGCGAAATCCATCCCGACTACTACCAGATTCCCAAGGAAGACCGTGAAGCGTTGCTGGCCGAAGAAGCCGCTCACGCCGAAGAAGAAGCCGCGCTGCGCGCCGCCGACGAAGCCGATGACGAGGATGGCGACGCCGACGGGTATGACGCCGATGGCTATGATTCCGACGGCTATGGCGACGACGAAGGCGTGACCGAAGTCGACACGTCGGAAAAGAACCAGGTTGCCACCATCGAAGGCGGCATGGTCGAAAACGGTTTTGACCACGACGCCGAGGAATCAGGCGAAGAATCGGCCGAAGACGAACGCGACAGCCAGGAAGAAGGCAACGAAGACGGCGGATCCAATGCAGGCCGCCGCCAGCGCCGCGGGCGCCGTCAGGGCCGCAGCCAGGGCAAGGAAGCCGACGAACTGCGCGCCAAGCGCATGGCGCTGCGTCGCCGTTACAAGATCCAGGACGTGATCCAGCGTCGGCAGGTTCTGCTGGTGCAGGTCGTGAAGGAAGAACGCGGCAACAAGGGTGCCGCCCTCACCACCTACCTTAGCCTCGCCGGGCGCTATTGCGTGCTGATGCCCAATTCCAGCCACGGCGGTGGCATCAGCCGCAAGATCAGTTCGTCGACTGACCGCAAGCGGTTGAAGTCGATCATCGGGGAACTGGATCTGCCGCGTTCGATGTCGTGCATTGTCCGCACCGCAGGGCTTCAGCGGACCAAGCCCGAAATCAAGCGCGATTTCGATTATCTTGCCCGGCTGTGGGACGAAATCCGCGAACGCACGATGCGCTCGGTTGCGCCCGCTCTGATCCATTCGGACAGCGACCTGATCAAGCGCGCGATCCGCGACATCTACAACCGGGAAATCGAGGAAGTGGTCGTCGAGGGCGAGCACGGCTATCGCGCCGCCAAGGATTTCATGAAGCTGCTGATGCCCAGCCACGCCAAGCGGGTGAAGCAGTATGCCGATCCGGTGCCGCTGTTCCAGCGTTACGGCGCCGAAGACCAGCTCACCGCGATGTACGATCCGGTCGTGCAGCTCAAATCCGGCGGCTATCTGGTCATCAACCCGACCGAGGCGCTGGTGTCGATCGACATCAACTCCGGGCGTTCGACCAAGGAACACGGGATCGAGGCAACCGCGGTCAACACCAACCTTGAAGCCGCGCGCGAGATCGCCCGCCAGTTGCGCCTGCGCGACATGGCCGGTCTTGTGGTCATCGACTTCATCGACATGGAATACGGGTCGAACATCCGCAAGGTCGAAAAGGCGATGAAGGATGCGCTGCGCAACGATCGCGCCCGCATCCAGGTTGGCCGCATTTCGGGCTTCGGCCTTATGGAAATGAGCCGCCAGCGGCTGCGCACGGGCGTGCTCGAAGCGACCACCCGCCCCTGCCCGCACTGCGATGGATCCGGGCTGGTACGCACGGCATCGTCCGCCGGACTCTCCGCGTTGCGGATGATCGAGGACGAGGCCGCCAAGGGTCGCGGCAATGTTGTCAGCCTCTACGCCAGCCAGGAAGCAGCCGTATACGTGCTGAACGCCAAGCGTGCCGACCTTGCCGAGATCGAGGAACGGTACGGCGTTTCGGTTGAGGTCATCCCCGAAGGCGAAAACGAAGGCGCAAAGATGCGCGTCGCATCGCGCGGTCCCAAGCCCGATTTCGTGCCTCGCTTCGAACCGATTATCGAACCCGAAGAAGACGATCTGGTCGAGGACGACTACGAAGAAGAGGATGTGGAAGAGCAACCCGCGCGCCGCAGCCGCGATGGGGAACGGTCGGGCGAGCGTGACGATGATGGGACGGAGCGTGGCGAAGGCCGTCGCAAGCGTCGCAAGCGCCGCCGCACCCGTCCGGGTGAACGCCGTGAGGATAACGGCGGAACGGCTGATGATGCATCAGAAGATGCCGAATCCGGTGAGGCTGAGTCGACAGCTACCGACGAAGACAGCGGTGCCGACGCGCCCGGCGTCGAAGCCGATGGCAGCGAGCGCAACCCCCGCAAGCGGCGCCGTCGTGGCCGTCGGCGCCGTGGTGGCCGTGATAGCTCCGAAAACGCAGGCGAACAGACCGAGGGCGAAGGCGACTATGCCGACGAAGGCAACGGTTTCGCCGATATCGCGCCGGAACCGGAACAGGCCGTATCGTCGCATGCATCCGACGCCGCTACGGACACCAATGCCGAAGCGGAGCCGGTGGACGCAGAACCGGTTGCCGACGATGCTCCGGCCAAGCCGAAGCGCGTTCGCCGCAAGAAGGCGGTGAGCGCCGATGCCACCGAAGGCGAAGCCGCCCCGGATGCCGCAACAACGCCAGAGACCCTCGCTGTTGGCGACGCGGAAGCACCGGCCAAGCCGAAACGCACACGCCGCAAGAAGGCGGAAGCACCGGCCGAAGCTGAAAGCGCAGCCGTCGAAGCCACGCCCGCAGCGGACGCTGCTTCGACCGGAGATGCAGAGGTTGCCGAAGCAGACCCCGCTGCCAAGCCGAAGCGCACGCGCCGCAAAAAAGCGGACCCCGTAGCCTCGGAAGCAGCCCCGGTGCAGACCGTCACCGCAGAAGCTTCACCGGAAGCCGAACCGGCAACGGATGCAGCACCTACACAAGACGAGGCCGAATCCGCCCCGCGGCGCGGCTGGTGGCAGCGCACCTTCGGCGCGTGAACGCCGGCAAGGTCTGATGCAGCAAAACACCCCCCGTCGGACAATCCGGCGGGGGGTGTTCATTGTTGCGATCGCTGCGCTGAACGCAAACGCGCCAATCCGCATTTTCGGGCGGCTGGGTTACACTGCAACCGGCTTGCTTGCCGTTCCCCACTCCATCCAGCCCATGAAGCGAAGTCCACCGGGCAGATAGCCATGGCCTGTGGTTTCCAGTCCGTAACCGGCACGGCGGACGGAAGCGGTGACCGGGCGTGAAAGATGGCACCCTCCCATCACGGGTTTCCACACCGGTTCGATGCGCCGCTGCCACTGCGCAACGCCGCTATCGGGACTTAGGCCATGTTCCAGGAACAGCAGTTTGCCGCCGGGCTTCAAAATCCGCTGCAACTCCGACAGGACTTTTGCCGGATCTTCAACCGAGCATAGTGTGAAGGTGCAAACGGCAGTATCGAACCTGTTGTCGTCAAAAGGAATATCCTCGCCGACCCCCTGCCGGATGTCGGCCTCCCACCCCTTGCTTTGGGCCGCGGCGCGCGCATAGTCGAGCAGCTTTGCAGATGGGTCTATGCCCGAATAGCTGGTGACACGCTGGGGGTCGTAATACTTCTGGTTGATCCCGCCGCCGCATCCGATTTCGAACACATCGCCTTCAGCACGCGGTACAACCCCGCTTCGCAACTCGCCGATCGACGGTATGCCACAAGCGCATTTGATCATTCGGGGCACAACATGTGCATCCCACAGCGATTTGAAACCCATCCGACCCTCTTCCCGTTTTGTTCAAGCTGCCCTGCAATTCGTGGCGTTGCAATCAATTTCAAAACGCCTGTCCGTTTGGCGCGAACCGGCAAGAACAACGCGCACCGCTACCATCGGGCAGGCCAGACCCTCTTGCCCCGCGCGCTGCAATCGCTAAGGACAGGAACACACGACCCACGAACTTGGCGAAACAGGGACACACCGATGGCGACTTTCTCGCTTCCGAAGAACTCCAGGATCACCGGCAAGGCGCGTCACCACGCCGCCGCCACGCAAGGCAAGGTGCGCAAGTTCAAGGTCTACCGCTATGACCCCGACAGCGGCGAAAACCCGCGCTATGACACGTTCGAGATCGACCTCGAACAGTGCGGCCCGATGGTGCTCGATGCGCTCATCAAGATGAAGAGCGAAGCGGACCCGACGCTGACCTTCCGCCGGTCCTGCCGCGAAGGTATCTGCGGCTCCTGCGCAATGAACATCAACGGTCGCAACGGCCTGGCCTGCACCACCGCGATCGAAGACCTTTCGGGCGATGTGCAGATCACCCCGCTGCCGCACATGGAAGTCATCAAGGATCTCGTCCCCGACTTCACCCATTTCTATGCGCAATACGCCTCGATCCGCCCCTGGCTGCAGACCGTCACGCCCACACCTTCGGGCAAGGAACGCCTGCAATCGCCTGAACAGCGCGAAAAGCTGGACGGGCTGTACGAATGCATCCTGTGCGCCTGCTGCAGCACGTCGTGCCCCAGCTACTGGTGGAACTCGGACAAGTTCCTTGGTCCGGCGATCCTGCTTCAGGCCTATCGCTGGCTGGCCGATAGCCGCGATGAAATGACCGGTGAACGGCTGGACGAACTGGAAGATCCGTTCCGTCTCTATCGCTGCCACACGATCATGAACTGCGCCAACGTGTGCCCGAAGGGCCTTTCACCAGCGCGCGCGATTGCCGAAATCAAGAAACTGCAGGCCGAACGGCTCGTCTGATCCGGTGAATCAGGATGCCTTTCGCCATGAACCAGCCGCGGATCACCCCGGCTGGTTCACCTGGGAACTGACTGACCAGAGCCGCTTCAACGCCCAGGCAATGGGCGAGATGATCACCAGAGTGGAACAGCGCCCGGACGGCGGACAGGCTGTGCGGCTGCGCATGTTCCCCGAACGCCGCCACTCCAATGTCCTTGATGCTGTGCATGGCGGGGTCACGCTCGCGCTGATCGACATCGCCATGTTCGCAACGATGCGCACGCTGCTGGAAAGCGATGCCGCCGGTTCGGTCACACTGGATCTGTCGACCCAGTTCATCGGCGCAGGCATGCTCGGCCAACCGCTGGACGCGGTCGCCGAAGTGCTGCGCGAAACCGGGCGGCTGGTTTTCCTGCGCGGGCTGGTCGTGCAGGATGACGTCACTGTCGCTGCCTTCAATGGCACGCTGCGCAAACCCACCCGCCGATGAAAAGCGTCCTTGCCCGCTATACCGAACTGGTAAGCGCGGGCGAACTGCGCCCCGATCCCGAACAGGCCGCCGCTGCTGCCCGGCTCGATGCGCTTCAACGCGAACTCGAAGCGCCCGCGCCGTCCGGCGGGCTCATCGGCAAGCTCCTGGGACGCAAGGCGCCGCCGGCGCCGCGCGGGTTATACATGTGGGGCGGCGTGGGGCGCGGCAAATCCATGCTGATGGACCTGTTTCACGATAACCTGAACCTGCCCGCACGCCGCCGCGCGCATTTCCACGAGTTCATGCTCGATGTTCACGCGCGCCTGCGGGAGGAGCGCAAGAAGGAAAGCGGCGATCCGATCATCCCCGTTGCCCGCGCCATTGCCGCGGAAACGCGGGTGCTGTGTTTCGACGAAATGGTTGTCAACAACAGTGCCGATGCCATGATCATGAGCCGCCTGTTCACGGCGCTGATCGTCGATTGCGGGCTAACGGTCGTCACCACATCCAACCGCGCTCCGTCCGATCTCTACCGTAACGGCCTGAACCGCGAGCATTTCCTGCCGTTTATCGCCCTGATCGAAAGCAGGCTCGATGTCGTCGCGCTGAACGGCCTGACCGACTACCGGCTGGAACGCATGAAGGGTGTCGGCACCTGGCACACCCCGATCGGTCCGCAATCCACCGAAGCCGTGCGTGAAGCGTTTTTCAGGCTTACCGATTACCCCCCGGAGGACAGCGAACACGTTCCCGCCGCGGAACTCGACGTGGGTGGCGGACGTATGTTGCACGTGCCCAAGAGCCTTAAAGGTGTGGGTGTCTTCAGCTTCAAGCGGCTTTGTGCCGAAGCGCGCGGCGCGTCTGATTACCTGGCTATCGCGCGCAACTTCCACACGGTCATCCTCGTCGCCATACCCCGCCTTGGCGCCGATTTGCGGAACGAAACTGCACGGTTCATCACGCTGATCGACGCGCTTTACGAACACAAGGTGAAACTGATTGCCACAGCCGATGCGGAGCCTGCCGACCTTTATGACTGGCAAGGAAAAGGCGATGACGAAGGAAGGTTCATGTTTGACAGGACGGTCAGCCGCCTGATCGAAATGCAGAGCCAGGATTACCTGGCGCTAGGGCACGGAGAGAGCTGAGGCGCGGTCCAACCAACCGGTACGAATCACTTATCCACACCTTTTGCCCGGAAAACCGGGTTAACCATCAGCGACAAAAGTTGCCTGCCCCGAAACGAAAAAGGCACCGCCCGACTGCTGCCGAGCGATGCCTTATCGGTTCTAACCCACTGATTTTCGGTAAAGAAAATCCGTGCGTGATCCTTACTGGAAAACCCAGCGCCAGAAGTCGAACGATGCGTTCAAAAAGGACATTAAGGCCTCCTGTCTTGTTCAGAGGCCTTTTGGTTAACATTCTCTTATTTGGTTAACAAGTTCTAAGCAGTTCCAAATCGGGGATGTCCCGTTTTGAGCAACGCATCACGCAGTTCTGAAAAAGGTTGTGGACGGGCCAGGTAATAGCCCTGGCCAACGTCACAGCCCATCTTGACGAGCAGCCTGTATGTCGCCTCGTCCTCGATTCCTTCCGCGACAACGTGCTGGTCGAGGGCATGCGCCAGATCAATCGTTGAACGAACAATCTTGCGTTCGCGGTCATGCGTCAGGATGCGCGAAACGAACCGCCGGTCCAGCTTCAACTCATCGCTGGGCAGGTCGGCAAGATAGGCGAGGCTCGCCTCACCCGTCCCGAAATCATCGATGGAAAGCCGGAAGCCCATCTCGCGCAGCCGCGTGAGATTCTGCACCGCCGCAGGGCGGTTGCGCACGCTGGACGTTTCCGTGACTTCGATGGTCATCTGGCGCGGATCCATGCCGCGCCGGCTAACGATTTCGGAAAGACTCGAAACGAGACCCGGCTTGTCCACCATTTGCGCCGAAAGGTTGAAGCTCATCTGCAAATGCTGCCCGATCGCATTCAAGGCAAGCGCGGCGGAAATCGACTCCTCGACCACCCAATACGTCAGCGCGTCAATCCGACCGGCACGTTCAGCCTGCAAGATGAATGCATCGGGGGCAATCGGCCCGCGCGTCGGATGGTTCCAGCGGATCAGCGCCTCTATCCCGGTGGGCTGCCCCGTCTTCATGTCCCACTGGGTTTGGTAGGCCAGCCAGATTTCGCCGTTGCGCAGGCCTTCATCAATTCTGGCGTGAAGCGAAAGCTCCCAGCTTGCTTCGGCAAGACGTTCCGCCTCGAACAGTTCGACCGGCCGCCCGCTACCCAGCGCGTCGTTGGCGCTAGCCAGTGCCGAGTTCACGCGGGTAAGCGCGTCCAGCCCTTCGTTCCGGTCAAGGCCGATGTGAATATTGGTGTCGAACTTGTACGAACCGATCTCCAGTGGCGCGGCAAAAAGCGCGCGCAGGCCTTCGAGATGGTTAAGCTGCATTTCCAGTGGACGGGCCTCTTCGGTCCAGGCAAAATGGCCGCCTTCGCCATTATACACCGTGCCGATGCCCGATCCGACCGAGAGACGGCGAGCGATCTGGCGTGCGCATTCACCATGCAGGTCGTGCGGTAGCGTGGCGAGGATTTCCTCGTACCGTGCAATGACGGCCACAACGACATCACGCCCTACCTCGATCGGCTGGGCGCTCAGCGCCAACAGATTGGGAAGGCCGGACAGGCTGGTATGCTGGACGCGGCGCACGCGCCGTTGCCAGAGACGGGCGATGCCATACATCGCTACAGCGACCAACGCTGCGCCAACATCCAGCATCACACCAATCTGCTGCAGAATAACCGGAATAAGGAACACCGATGCCACTGCAGCTCCATGCAATGCCAACTTGCGCCGTCGGTTGGCGCGCGCGCCCCAACGCATCAGAATCCACACAAAAGCAAGCAGTGGAAATGCATTGAAGCTAATCGCCAGCGGCTTGGTCAGTGCAGATGCTCCAGCAATATCGAGCGCGAGCGGGTGCACCCTTCCCTGCCCATAGAAGCCGATAGGCGGCACGCCACCATCACCTGAAACCACCACAGTGCGGCCGGTCAACAAGCCGGGCGGAAAATCGCCCTTGGTCAGCGCGCCTTCACGGATCGTGGGCACGGTAGCCGGGTCGGCAAGGAAATCAGGCGCAAATGAGCGTTGTACGCCCGAATGAACGCCTGAAAGCGCCGTTGCGAGGGTCGGGTAGGTCTGCCCGTACGCCTTCACTGCATATGGAGATGATTGAGCAAAATCGATGAAGTTTGCATTCCAGGCAGAAACCACAACCGGGGCAAGCACTGCCAGATCGCGCGCGGGAAAGTGGAAATCCTTGCCGGTGAATTCATAATCATGACTAACAATGGCCTGGCTGCGCACCACGAGTGATGCATCCGGCGCGAGCCGGGTCAACGCTGCCTGCAGCTGGGCATCGCCGGGCTTGTCAGCGCCATACTTTATCGGCGCATCTATATAGACGCGATACGGCATCTGCCGCCGGACATGCTCCAGAACCTTGGCGAGGCGCGCCGTACGTATCGCTGAGTCCTGGCCAGCGCCGTTGCTTTCGAGTGCGACGATGACCGTCGATTGCGCAACGGGGTGCTTGCCGAACTTAAACCTTACATTCCAATATGCATGGTTAATAGGCGCAAGGAATTGAAAGCCGAGCGAAAGCAACGCCGGAACAAGCAGCGCAAGATACAGCGGTGATCGCAGCTTCTTCAGCATTGGCCCATCGACGGTTGTTTCACCGAAGATTTAGTCCGCAATGGTGAAGATCGCCTTACCTTGGCAGGGCGGGTTAAACCCGCATCAACCAAGCCGCGCCAAGGATTTCCGCAACATGAGCAGTTGCCAGATCAGCCGACTGTGATCGAATCGACCGGACAAATGCGCCTTTGCAAGATTGTCAATGAAACGGGCGTCAAACCAGCCCGTGCGTGACAGCACGCCATCGCTGGCCAGGTTGCGAGTCTCATCTGCAAGAGGGCCGCGCAACCACTGCGCGATGGGCGTAACGAAACCCATCTTGGGCCGGAACAGCACGTCGTCCGGCAGATAGCGGCGCATGGTGTGCTTCACCAGCCACTTGCCGGTTGTTCCCCGCACGCGCATGGATTCGGGAAGACGGGCACCGAACTCGATCAGGCGATGGTCCAGCAATGGCTCGCGCGCTTCAAGGCTGACAGCCATGCTGGTGCGATCCACCTTGGTCAGGATATCGCCCGGCAGGTAGAACTTGAGATCGGCATATTGCGCGCGGTCCAGTCCGCTGCGGGCCGGAGCGTTGCGCATCATGTCTACCAGCGGCTGTTCGGCCCGGTAATCCCCGCGTAACCGCTTGAAATCGGCACTGTAAAGACTGTCACGCAGTTCCGGTGCGGTTACGGCGAGCGCGCGCGCATAGCCCTCTTCGCCATTTCTGGCCAGGCTCTGGAACGTGGCCTTGGCGCGCAAGGGGCGCGGCGCCCAATCGGCCTTTGGCCAAACGCGCCCCAGCGTCCCGAATACCGGGCCGCGCAAGGCCTGAGGCAGAAACGCACGCACCTGTTCTTCGCGGTGCTGGAAGGTCTGGCGGCGGTACCCGGCGAAGGCTTCATCCGCGCCATCGCCCGACAAAGCCACCGTCACATGCTCACGCGCCAGTTCGCAGACGCGGAACGTCGGCAAGGCCGACGCATCGGCGAATGGCTCGTCGAACATCCCTGCCAAACGGTCCACAAGCGTGAAATCATCGGCAGAAACGGTGCGTTTCCAATGCTGTGTGCCATACTGTGCGGCGATTCGCTCCGCGTAACCGCTTTCGTCGAGCGCCGAAACGTCGAACCCGATGGAACAGGTTTTCACCGGATCGCTGCTGGCTTCGGCCATCAGCGCGACAACGCTGGAACTGTCGACCCCACCCGAAAGGAACGCCCCCAGCGGCACGTCCGCCAGCATCCGCGACGTTACCGCATCGCGCATGTGGTGCAGCAGGTGCGCCCCCATGTCCTCGGCACTGCCCTTCGCGCGATCGGCAAAGGATACGTCCCACCACTGCACCGGCGCAGGCGGCGCGGCATCGTGGCGCAGCAGTTGAAAATGCCCTGCGGGAAGCTTGTCCACGCCCTGCAGGATCGAACGGTGATCGGGCACATAGCCCCACGCGAGATAGTCTTCCACTGCCAGCGGATCTATGTCCCGCCGCAGCGAAGGGTGCGCTGTCAGCGCCTTGAGTTCGGACCCGAAGATGATCGCGCCATCGGCAAGCCGGGCGGTGAACAGCGGCTTTACCCCCAGCCTGTCGCGCGCGAGCAGCAGCGTGCGCTGGCGCAGGTCATAGAGCGCGAAGGCGAACATGCCGTGCAGCCGGGTCAGGCAATCGGTGCCCCAGTGGCGCCACGCCTGAAGGATCACCTCGGTATCGCCGTCGGTGCGGAACTGCGCACCAAGCGCGTGCAATTCCTTGCGCAAGTCTTTGAAATTATAGATTTCACCGTTGAATACGATGACCGTATCACCTTCCGCAGCGACCATCGGCTGCGGCGAACCGGCAAGATCGACGATGGACAGGCGGCGGTGGCCAAGCCCGACTCCCGGTGCCGTCCACACCCCTTCGCCATCTGGCCCACGGTGGGCAATCGCATCGCACATCCGCCGGACGCGATCAGGGTCGACAGGCTTGAAGCCCTCGGTATGGAAGATTCCCGCTATGCCGCACATCCTGGCCTGGCCTTAGCGCGGGGTGGCTATGCGGTCCATCCACGCATCGACCGACCCGGTCGCGGCAAGGAAGGCACGCAGCGATTGCTCTGCCGGGGGACGCCCGGCAACGCCATCTTCGGCAGACAGGATAAGCGTGGCCGTGGTCCTTTCGCGCAGCAGGAGCCGGTCCTGAATATTGGCGAGTTTCAGATACATATTGCTGCCCGTCAACAGCGATCCGGTGCGCAGGAAGGTTTCGGCGCGGCGGTGGACGGGGCCGGCAGCCTGCAACCATTCGGCCTTTCCGCCCGCCAGCGGCGATGCCGGACGCTCCCACGACCAGCCACTGTCGAGCGGCAACGCGCCCTGACCGAACCCGCCAGCCTCGCGGCCATCCCCTTGCGCCGCGTAAAGCGCGAACGAGACATCGACTGTGTTCCCGAACCGGTCCTGAAAGCGACCTAACAGCACATGATCGGCCCCGGTGTGCAGCGGACGCCAGGGCATGAGCGGGGCAAAGTCCACCTGCTGCCAGCCATTCACGACCGGAAACGCGATCCGTGCCGGAACCTGCGCCTCCAGCCTTCCCGCCCATCCGCTCCACGCCCCGAACGCCAGCGCGATGCCGGCCATGGCGGCGACGGCCCGCCCCTGCCCGATCGACTGGCGAGAGAAGCGACCGAGCAACGGTTGCCGGTCGACCCACGCCGGATCGACCATGCGATCATCGATCGCGCGGTCGAAAAAGCGCCAGGCCAGCGCCATGACCAGCGCCATGACCACGGCGAAAAATATCCAGCCGTAGAAGATGTGATCGAATCCTTCGGCAAAGGCGATGCCGTGGTACTGGGCGATGACGATGGTCCCGGCCGCGCGGATGCCGTTGGCAAGGATCGGCACCCCGACGCACAGCACCATGAAGCCGACGCGGCGCGGCCAGGCACGAAAGCAGACGTTGGCGACAAGCGCGCCATAGGCGATCATGGCGATCAGGAACTTCACGCCCGAACAGGCTTCGGCCACTTCGAAATAGCCGCCGGGGGTAGTGATGAACACACCGTCGATATGGGCCGGAACCTGCGCCCAGCCGAGCAGCGTCATGGTCATCCGCGCGGTAGCTGTTTGTAAAAAAGGTACAAGCTCATCGCCCGCCGGGACCATGAACAGCATGTAGGCCAGCGGAAACAGCAGCGCCACCGCCACGCGCGGCCCCAGCACGGTCAGCACGCTGGCCTGAAGCATCAGCACTACCGCGAGCTGCATGGCCAGATCGACCCCGGCGAAATCGCCCAGCAGCCAGAGGAACCCCGCGCCCGCAAACAGCACCAGCCCCGGCCACCAGCCGTGCGGTGCAATCCGCAGCACGTCGCGCCAGCGCAACGCGACAAGCCAGATCAGAATGAATGGAATGAGCAGCACGTGGTTGTAGGTCGAACTGTCCCACCATTGCAGGAACATCGTGCGCCATTCGCGCGCGAAAAGCGCAAGGTTGCCCAGCCACGCCAGAGCAAGAAAGCCCAACGCGCGCCGCCACGGCGCAGGGAGCGCCTGCCATGCCCGCCCGACCGGGGCCTGTGGCAAGGCGTCAGGCAGCGACACGCGGCACCTCCGGTTGCGCGATGCCAAGCAGCCCGGCGAGAGGGGTCAGCACGCCCTGCCAGCCGCAGCGGGTCAGCACGAATGCCCGCGCCGCCTGCCCCACCGCTGCCGCACCCGCGGGATCGGCAAGCAGGGCAATAGCGGCAGCGACCAGTGCATCGGCGCCTTCGGCCACGCAGATTTCGTGGCCATGGCGCGCCGCAATGCCGGTTGCCGCCTGTGGCGTGGCCAGCACGGGGCGCGCCATCGCCATTGCTTCAAGCACCTTGTTCTGCACGCCGCGCGCGATCATCAGCGGCGCGACGACCAGATCGGCCCCGGCCAGCCATGGCCGCACATCATCGACCGCCCCGGTGACCCGCGCGCCGTTGACACCATCGAGCGCGCGCACCGCCGCCACCGGCGCGCGCCCGACGATGTTGAAACGCGCATCGGGATGGACCGCGCGGATCGCGGGCATCACAGCGCGCGCGAACATTTCAACGGCGGCAACGTTGGGCGGGTAATCCATCTGTCCGGTAAAACTGATCTGCGGCCCCTGCCCGGCCATCGCCGGATCGGGCGCCACAGTGGCCGGATCATAGAAGTCCGTGTCGATCCCGTTGCACAGCGCCAGCACCCGCGCCTCTGCCGGACGGGCAAGGCGCGAGGTGAAAAGCGCAGCTTCTTCCGGCGTTACCAGCAGGCTGGCGCTGACCCGCGCCGCAACGGCGCCTTCAAAACGGCTGAGGAGCCGCGCTTCACGCGCGTAAAGCCACTTTTGCGGGGCGTGGGCCGAAGCAGCATAGGCTTCGAACTTGGCGGAATCGACATCGACGAAGTCCATCACCACCCGCCCGGCGAAGCTGCGCGGTATGTATTGCGCCATCTGCCCGGAAAAAACATAGATCGCGCTGATCGGTCGGGTTGCCAGCAGCCGTTCGACATAGGCCGCCAGTGCGCGCGAAGCGAAGGCGGCAAGGCTGACCGGCCTGCCCGTTGCCAGCGCGGCCAGCCCGGCCACCGGCAGAGCGCGCGACCGGCGGACAAGGCAGTGGCTTTGCGCCAGCGTCGCCAGCTCCGCCACGTGCGACAACTCGGCGGCGTCATCGGCAAAGCAGGCAACATGGACCGGAGCCAGCCCGGCGATATGGCGCAGGATATGGCACGAACGGATCTTGTCGCCGCGATCAGGCGGAAACGGAATACGGTGGGCGAGGAACAGGACTTCGCTCATCCCCGCGCGCTCATGCAAGCCCGCTGGCGATCAGCGGTCCGATGCGGTTGGCCAGCGCCAGCGGCAGCTTCTGCCACAAGCGGATGCGCGCCTGGTAGCGCGGGCTGAGCGGATTGACATCGCGCGGCGCAGCGCCATCGGCCGTCCAGTGGGCATAGGCCAGCGGTTGGGGCGTGAAACCCCAGTTGCGCTTGAAGTGATAGGCTCCGGTATCGACCTTGGACCGGCCGAAATCGAACCGGCTGCAACCGCGCGCCCGCGCATGGTTCATCAGCGCATAGTACATGACGTCGTTGGCCCGCATCGTGCGTGCGGCCACCACGCCCCCGCCCCAGTACGGCATCACTGCGCCGCGATGATAGAGGCTGAGCACCGACGCCAGCGGCACGCCATCGGCAAGAACGGTAAGAATGTCGGCGTCTTCCCCGAACCCGTCCATCACCGCATCGAACAGCGCGCGCGGAAATACCGGCGTGCCCAGATTGCGCACCGATTCGGCATAGACCGCATAGTGCATGGCACGCGCGGCGGGATCGCGCCCGATGCGCACGTCCATCCCGTGGCCAAGCCCGCGCCGCACTTCGGCGCGTTGCTTGCGCGGGATGGCCAGCAGTTGCGCTTCGTCATCGGCCGCCAGATCTATGACGAACCCGGCGTGGCTATCGGTTTTCACGTGCCAGCCCTGCCCCTCCGGCAACGCGCCGCCGCGCAGTTCGAGCGTCGGGCAATTGAGCCGCACCGCCAGTTCCTGCGCCGCGGCAAAAAGCGCAGGCTCGGCCGCGCCGATCACGCCGCCGCCCACACCGAAGCCGGTGGACACCAGCGCCCGGCCGAAAAGGGGCGAATGAACCGCGTGGAGAGGCAGAACGGCGCGAATCGCCCCGTCCTGTTCGGACAGCAGGATATGCGTGCGATGGCCGGTCGCGCTTTCGATGGCATCAAGCCATTCCAGCCGGTGGAACGCGGTCGCATCCGGATGATCGGCCATAAACCGCGCAACCGCGCCGCGATCGCCCGGATCGGCAAGCCGTACGGTCACGCGGGCGGGAATGAAGGGCGCATTCATGCCGTAGCCTGCAAGGCAAGGTGCGCGGCCTCGGCCGCCGCAACTTCATCCATCCGGCCCCAGCGGAACTCTGCCACAAGGCGTGCCAGTTTTTCCGCCATGACATCGAGGTTGGTATAATGCCGCAGCCGCGATTTGAGCGGCGCATGCGGCGGGCGTGGCTGATCGGGGTCGATTTCCCAGGGGTGGAAATAGAACACTGCCGGCCGGCCATCGCGCACGTTGACCTGGCGGATCGCCCAGCGCGACACCGCATATGGCAGCAGCCGGAAAAACCCGCCGCCGCCTGCCGCCATGCGACGCCCGCCGATTTCGGCGGTGGTCACCGGAATCTCGATCATTGCCGCGCCATCGACCGGACGGAACGAGAAACGCGGCGCTTCGCGCCAGCCGTAGTGATCGTGGACGATCGGGGCGACGCTGGACGAATAGGCATAGCCATGTTCGGCCAGCACTTCGTGCGCCCAGGGCGTGCGCGCGTCGATGGAAAAGCTCGGCGCGCGATAGCCGGTCACGCGCTGGCCGGTAACGTCTTCAAGCACTGCGCGCGCGCGGGCGATATCATCGGCAAAGGCGGTGCGCCCCAACGAAAACACGCGCGCATGATCCCAGCCGTGGCTGGCGATTTCATGGCCGCCATCGGCGATCTGTCGCATCATCGCCGGATAACGTTGCGCCACCCAGCCCAGCGTGAAGAACGTGCCTTTCACACCGGCTGCATCGAACAGCGCCAGCACTTCCGCGCAGTTGCGTTCCACCCGGCACTCCAGGCTGTCCCACGCGGTACGGTCGATCACGGTTTCGAACGCGCCAACCTGGAACCAGTCCTCGACATCGACGGACAGCCCATTGAGCACGGATAGCCCGTCAGGCAGGTGCCTTGGCGGCGCGGTCATCGTTTTACCCCCCTTTGACCGCTCAGGCAGCGGCGCGTTGGAAGTCTTCGGTTTCGATCCATTCGATCAGCATCGTCAGCGTGTGACGGATGGCCTGTTCCTGTTCGGTCGTGCGGGTTTCCAGCGCGACGATGCGCTCGTGCGCCTCGACCAGTGCGGCGATCACTTCTTCATCGCCGTCGCGCGCTTCCAGTGCGGCAATGCGGCGGTTGGCTTCTTCAAGCTGCGCCAGCAGGCTAGCATCGGGACCAGCCGTTGCAGGGCCTTCAGCCGCACCGCTGCGCATATCGGCCAGTTCGATGACGGCCTGCTGCAGTTCGGCAATCTGTTCATCGCGCTCGGCCAGTGCGGCGCGCCATGCCGCTTCGTCGAAAGTCGCTTCAGCGAAGGCAGGCGCAACCGTCGCAGCAAAGCCTTGCGGCATTTCGGGCGCAGCATCGGCATGCTGTACGGCGGTGGCAGCGGCGCTTTCGATGGACGGGCTGTGCACTTCGACCGCCGGAGCGGCATCGCCCGAAAGATCGGCCAGCACGGCCTGAAGCATTTCGGCGTCGATATGATCGCGCTGTTCAATCGCGCCCATCAGCATCAGGCGGTTGAGCACCTGGTTGATCCGGCGCGGAACGCCGCCGCTGGCCTTGGCCAGATCGGCATAGACGCGCTGGTCGAAATCGGGGCGCCCCTGCCACCCGACGCAGGCCAGGCGGTGTTCTACATAAGCACCGACCTCGACCGGCTCCATCGCGCCCAGATGGTGCGTGGCGATGACGCGCTGGCGCAACTGCTCCAGTTCCGGGGATGCTTGCAGCAGCGTGCGGAACTCAGGCTGGCCCAGCAGCAGGATTTGCAGCAGGGGATGCGCGCCAAGCTGGAAGTTGGACAGCATGCGCAATTCTTCCAGCGCATCGATCGCCAGGCTCTGCGCTTCGTCCACCACCAGCAGGCAACGGCGGCCTTCGCGGGCTTCGCGGTGCAGAAATGCCTCGATCTGCGCCAGCGCACTCGCCTTGTCGTGCCCGGCAACCTCCAGCCCGAAAGCACGCGCGCAGACGTGGATCAGTTCATCGCCGTCCAGCGCCGATGTCACGATCTGCGCTGCGGTCAGCCGCTGGCGGTCGATCGTGGCCATCAGGTGCGCAACCAGCGTGGATTTGCCCGCGCCGATCTCGCCGGTAATGACGATGAACCCTTCGCCCTGTGCCAGGCCATAGCCCAGATAGGACAGCGCCTTGCGATGCGTGGCGCTTTCAAAGAAGAAGCGCGCATCGGGTGCAAGCTGGAACGGGCGGCCGCTCAGGCCATAGAACTCTTCGTACATCTCAGCCGTCTCCGGGCATCAGAAGGAATAGCGCAGTCCGACCAGGCCGGATGCGACAACCTGATCTTCAAGCACTTTACGGTTAACAGCGTCCAAACCGACCGCTGCGGTTGCCACGAGGCGGTCGGTAAGGTTTCGGAAATACGATGCGTTCGCGCCCAGCGTGCTGCCGTCGCCAAGGTCGGACGTGCCGCTGTTGAACCACGCAGCATAGCCGGAAATCGCAAAAGTGGACCGGCGGTCGATCGGGCCGGACAGCCCGGCATCGACGTACCAGCTTTCGTCCACGACGCCGTTGGCCGCGCCCAGCACCGAATCCTGCCGGGCAATGAAGCGGCGGCGGATATAGCCTGCGCCGACGCCCGCCTGCATGCGGCCGATGCGGTGTGCATACGTGGCGTTGACACCGCGTGCGCGGAACACCGAGGATGAAACCGACGACAGCGCATTGTTGACGCAGCCGCCGCTTTCGGAGCCGATGGCGCAACCGCTGATCTGGCCGTTGAAGGGATCGCGCGCCACTTCGAAATCGGTCGGCAGGTCGCGCAGCGCCCGTGTCACCTGCCCGCCGAAGCCGGACACGTTGTCATAGACCGAAACGGTCAGCGAATTGCGCGTGCTCGGCGCGTAGGAAAAGCTGCCGTAATAGGTCGTGCTGTCGTACCGGCGCCCGACAAATGCGGACAGCGCGGTGCGGCGGCTGGGGCGCCACATGACGCCCGCGTCCCAGGTCAGGCCATCGGTTTCATAGGCAAGCTGGCGCGGGCGGCTGCTGTCGGTCACATAGCGGCCATCGCCGCCGATGACCGGATTGCCCGCCGCATCGCGCAAGGCATCGCGCGAAGACACCTCGACATCCTCGTACCCGACCGCTCCGACCAGCGCCAGCGTGGGCGTGACGGGATAGGTCACCTGAACCCCCGCCCGCGCATCTCGCACGCGCTGGTCAAGGTTGGAAATGTCTTCCTGGTAGAACGAACCGGTGGCGGTAATCCCGACCGGCAGCACCGTCCCCGGTGCGATCCCGGCGGAAAGCAGCGCCGACTGGGCGATGGAATCGTCAAAGATGTCAACCGGCGCCTGTCCCGGCGCAAGCTGTACGGCGTCCTTCTGCTGCACTTTGGTATAGCCGAGCAGATACGACCCCGACAGCGCCACATCCCCGACATGGGTGGACAGTGCAGGCCCGGCGTAGAGCGAATAGATCTGGCTGACCGCATCGTTGCTGGCCAGCGGGTTGAGCGACGATGCGCCGCTGCCCTCGACTCTGGTGCGTGCCGCCAACGCCCCGGCCTCTACCGACAGGGTGCGCGCGATGACATCGTGCTTGACGCGGGCAAGCCCCGACAGGGTATCGCCATCGGCCACGCGATCGGACTGCGAAATCCGCCGTTCATAGCGCACCGAAACCGCGCCCTGCGTGCTGCGCCCGTTCAGCGCCATGTCCACGCCCGCGGCAAGCGTGCTGTAGGTCAGCACATCGTCGCCTGGCGAAAGTTCGTAGAGCATGGTCTGCGACGCTTCGACATAGGGCACGATGGTCGTGCGCGTGCTGCCGCCTGCGCTGCGGCCGCCCCGCCGGCTCTGCGACGGGGACGATACGGGCGCATCGCCATCGACGCTTTCGTAGGACAGTGATTGCGCGTGAACCGTCGCAGGCATGACCGGCAGGGTGCCCAGTGCGATGCCAAGCGCCAGCGCGCGGCGCAGCGCGCGCCGCCCGGCGAGAGGGGGAAGAGCCGTGTCGGTCATTCCTTGTATCCATAGTAAGTGCCAAACCGGCGCCCCGTGGTGGAAAAGCGCGTGGCGTTGAGCAGGAGCTTGATGTCTTCACAGGCAGACAGCAGTTGCACGGCGTCGCGCAGCGCGGCCTCGCCGGTGCTTTCCGCGCGCACGACCATCACCGTCTGCCCGACATGGTGCGCCAGCACCGACGCGGGCGAAGCGGCAAGCGCGGGCGGCGAATCGAAAATGACGATGCGGTGCGGTGCCCGCGCGGTCAGGCGTTCCAGAACCTGTTCGGTGCGGGCCGAAGCCAGAAACTCGGTATCGGAACCCGTCACGTTGCCTGCTGGCAGGACGAACAGCCCCGCGATATCGGTCCCGATCACGCAGTCTTCCACGGCAATATCGGGGTCAGCCAGTGCGTCCATCAGCCCCGGCCCGCCCGGCAGGCCGAGCGTGGAAAGAACCGAAGGCTTGGCGAAATCGGCATCGACGAGCAGCACCTCGTTGTCCTTTTCCGCAGCAATCGACAGCGCCAGGTTGACTGCGCAGAAGGTCTTGCCCTCACCGGGATGCGCCGAACAGACGAGGATGCGCTGCGCATGGGCCGGGCCATGGCCAGCGCGTGCTTCTGCCACCGTGCGCAGCAGTTGGCGCTTCACGATGCGGAACTCTTCGAGCAGACCGGTAACCGCGCTTTCCGGCTCGATCAGGTTCTGATCGCGCAAATGCTTGCGGCTTATCGGGTGATGAATGCCTCGGAAAGGCTGCGGGTCGACCTGCGGGCGCGTTGTTTCAAAACGCGGTGCAGGTTCGGCAGGCGCGGTTTCAGCCTGCCGCGCCGCCGTTTCCGTTACAGGTGAAGGCACCGGCACCTTGACCGGCGGCAGATCGGGCACGACGGGGCGCGCCAGCGTGCGGAAGTCGAAACTGCCCGAAGCACGCTCGATCAGCGAAGGGCTTGCGCCGGGACGCAGTTCGCGGGGCAGCGGGATCTTGCTCTGGTCGGTCATCGGCCGCGCTCCCTCAAGCCACCATGCCGCGCTTCAGCATTTCCACGCCGAGCAGGACAAACAGGACAACAAACAGACCGGCGACGCCGCCTGCGAACCACTTGAGCCGCCGGGCGCGTTCCGCCCGCGCGGGCCGCGACAGCGCCTCGGAAATCGAACCGAGCACCGGAAGGCCGGTGGCCCGCTGGAGTTGCCCGGTAGTCGAATAGGCCGACTTGAGCTGCGCCAGGGCGAAAGCCCCGCCGCAACCCGCGCCAATGCCGACGATCAGCACCAGCAACAGAAGCAGCGGCCGATCGGGCGCCGCCGGGCTGACCGGCATCGTTGGCGGGTCGATCACTTCGAACTTCACCGCATCGCGTTCGGTTTCCACCTGCCCGCGCAGGCGCAGGGCCTCGCGGTCGCGCAGCAGCTTGTCGTACTGTTCCTTGAGCACGTCGTAATCGCGCGAAATGCGCGCGGCTTCGGCGGCAATTGCCGGTTCGCCGTATTGCTGGGCGGAAAGCCGGGCGATTTCCGCCTGCAGCGATGCCTTGCGCGATTGCAGCGCCACAAGGCTGGCTTCACGGTCCGCCTTGATCGAAATGAGCGAGGTATAAGCAGGATTCGGCGCTCCGCCCCCGCCGCCTTCGCCCGCTGCCGCCTTTTGCAGGCTGGCGATCTGCGCACGCAGCGAAATAACATCGGGATGGCTGTCGGTAAGACCGCGGGCGCGCATTGCGCCAAGATCGGCCTGCGCCTGCGCCAGCGCGCCCTTTGCGCCTCCCTGCACACCGGGCAGGGCAATCGTCTGCGGCGTGCCGGAAAGCTGGCCGTTGATGGACGCCAGCGCGCTTTGCGCAGCCAGCAGGTTCGAATCGATATCGCGCATTTCACCGCGCGCCGCTTCGCGCTTGGTGGTCAGCGAGCCACTGCCGGGGATCATGTCGGCATTGCGCCCCTCGAACTCGGTCCGCTTGAGTTCCGCGGCTTCTAGCGCCTTTTTGCGCTCGGACAACTGCTGGTCCATGAACGCCAGCGTATCGGTCATCTCGCCCCGCCCGCCGGCCAGGTTTTCTTCGCGGAAGATGTCGATCATCTTCTGCACGATGTCCTGCGCCAGCTTGGCGTTTTCGGCGTCGTTGTAGCCACCGCTGCCTGCGGTGCCGGTGATTTCGAACAGGTTGTCCTGCTGGCTCACCACCGCCACGTTCTTGCCCAGCGAAGCAACCGCTGCCTGCATCTGCTTGTCGCTGGTAACCTTGTCGCCCAGCCGGGTAGCGCGGATCACCTTTTCAAGGTTGATCGAGCTGGTAAGCGTCTGGCGCACACGCTCGATATCGCGCTTGCGGTCGCCGCCGATGCCGATCTGGTCGGCCAGAACGTCGTCGATCTGGACGAAGATGCGCGCCTTGGATTCATAGCTGTTGGGGACCATCGCCACCACCAGCCAGCCCAGCAGGCAAACCGCCCAGGCAATGGCCAGCGCGATCCAGCGCCGGTGCCAGATGCCCTGCAGTGCAATGCGCACTTCTTCATAGATGTTGGTCATCGCCGCGCTGTCCCCCGCCCGCCGCTCAGAACGCGCTTTCGGGGATGATGATCACATCACCGGGCATCAGCAGGACATTCGCCTTGGTATCGCCCTTGCGCAGCAGATCGCCGATGCGCACGGCATATTCCTTCTGCTTGCCGGACTGCTTGTCGAAGCGGATCAGCCGCGCCTTGTTTCCGGCGGCAAACTCCGACAGCCCGCCGACCGCGATCATCGCATCGAGCAGGGTCATGTTGGCACGGAACGGAATCGACGCAGGCTTTTCCGTCGCGCCGACGATGCGGACCTGCTGGCTGAACGTCCCGGCAAACTTGTTGACGATGACAGAGACGATCGGCTCCTGGATATATTGCGAAAGCTGGAGCTTGATGTCTTCGGACAGCATAGAGGGTGTCTTGCCCACCGCCGGCATGTCGGTGATCAGCGGCGTGGTGATGCGCCCGTCGGGCCGCACCTGAACCGAGGCGCCCAGTTCCGGGTTGCGCCACACAAAGATCGTCAGTTCGTCCAGCGGACCGATGACATATTCCTCGCCCGGCCCTTCCTGAAGCGCCACGAACGAGGCGGGCGGCAGTTGCGGCCCGCTGCTGACCCCGTTGCACCCCGACAGCGCCAGACCGGCGCAAAGCGCAAGGCCGAGGCTTCCGCCATTCATGGCCGTGGTGGAAAACATACGGGAAACACGCGGATTCAACGGCATGACCGATCCTTCTAGACGCTGCCCGCTTCGTCCGGCGTTACCGGTGCGCAAAACGAAGGGACCGCAATTCACCTCCCGCTATCGCCAAAAAGGGTGAAGATTGCGTTAGCCGTGATCCACCATGGGACAGTCGCAAGCGATCATTCGGCGCTGTCCCGCATGGGGACAGCGCAGGGGCAAAGGTTAACGCCCTTGGGCACACCCTTGTTAAATCAGGATTTCCCCTGCCGGCCCTTGTCCAAGGAACATCGCCGGACTGGCGCTGGCGCCATAGGCACCGGCGCAGAAGACCGCCACCAGATCGCCAACCTCGGCGCGCGGGAACCCGCCCTTGTCGGCCAGCCGGTCAAGCGGGGTGCACAGGCAGCCGACGATGCTGGCTTCCTCTTCCACCGCCGCGCCAAAACGCGTGGCGATGGCGCTGGGATAGTTGCGGCGAACAACGGTGCCAAAATTGCCGCTGGCGGCAAGCTGATGGTGCAAGCCGCCGTCGGTCACCAGATAGGTTTCGCCGTGGCTGTCCTTGCGGTCGACGATGCGGGCAAGATAGACGCCCGCCTCCCCCACCAGATAACGCCCCAGTTCGATACAGAACGCCGTATCGCGCAGCACGGCGGGCAGATCGGCGAATCGCTGTTCCAGTGCGGCACCGATGGCGGCGATGTCTACCGGCAGATCGCCGGGGAAGTAGGGAATGCCGATACCGCCGCCCAGATTGCACCGTGGCGGGGCGATCCCGACATCTTCGGCCAGCCGTGCGGCAAGGTCCAGCGTCTGTGCCTGCGTTTCGATGATCGCATCGGCGGAAAGCGCCTGGCTGCCCGCAAAGATGTGAAAGCCCCGCCAGTCCGCGCCTTCGGCCACGAGCTTGCGCGCCAGCACGGGCACGCGTTCGGCGTCGATGCCGAAAGGCTTTGCCCCGCCGCCCATCTTCATCCCCGATCCCTTGAGATCGAAGTCGGGATTTACCCGGATGGCAAGGCGCGGCACCACGCCAAGGCGGCTGGCGATGGCCAAGGCCCGCGCCGCTTCGCCTTCGGATTCAAGGTTGAGCGTGACCCCTGCGGCAATCGCCGCTTCCAGTTCGGCGTCGCGTTTGCCCGGCCCGGCAAAGCTGACCCGCGCGGGGTCTATCCCGGCGGCGCGCACGATGTTCAGTTCGCCGCCCGATGCGATATCGAACCCATCCACCAGCCCGGCCATGTGTTCCAGCAATGGTCCGAACGGATTGGCCTTGACCGCATAGTGGACCGCCAGCCGCGCGGGCATCGCGGCGCGCAAGGCAGCGATGCGGCGGCTGACAAGATCGCGCGAATAGACGAACAGCGGCGTCTGGCCTGCCTGTGCCACCAGATCGCTGGCCTTGCGTCCGCCGATCGCAAGTTCGCCGTCGATGGCTTCATAGCCGGAAGGGATCGGGCCAAGGGGCTTCATGGTGCCTGCTCTTCCGCCAGTTCCGCCGCCAGTGCAACCCGGTCGAGCTTGCCGTTGGGGCTTACGGGCATCGTTTCGCGCCAATGGACGTGGCGCGGCACCATGAAGTTGGGCAGCGTGCGGGTCAGCGCCGGAATCAGATCGTCGCGCACTGCGCCGGGCCGCGCCCGTGCCACCAGATGGATCGCCTGCCCCAGTTGCGGATCGGGCAGGCCCAACGCCACGGCTTCGGCCACAAGGCCAGTGCTGACGGCCGCTTCTTCGACTTCCTGCGGGCTGACACGGTTGCCGCTGGTCTTGATCATCGCATCGCGCCGGCCGACAAAATGGAGCAGGCCCTCGGCATCGCGGCGCACGCGGTCACCCGACCATACGGCCAAGCCGCCAAGCCGCGAAAACGCAGGGGCGGGGCGAAAGCGTTCGGCGGTGCGTTCGGCGTCCTGCCAGTACCCTTGCGCCACCAGCGGCCCGGTATGCACCAGTTCGCCCTCTTCATCGGGCGCAGCAGCCTGCCCGGCATCGTTGACAACGAGAATCTCGGCAAAGGGAATGGCGCGGCCGATGGATGTCGGATGCCGGTCCACCAGCACGGGATCGAGATAGGTCGAGCGGAACGCTTCGGTCAGGCCGTACATCGGATAGAGGTCCGCCTGCGGGAATCGGGTCCGCAAGGCCCGTACCAGGTCCGGGGTCAGCGCCCCTCCGCTGTTGGTCAGGCGGCGCAGTGATCGCGCGGCCTCTTCCGGCCAGTCCAGTTCCGCCAGTTGCAGCCACAGCGGCGGGACAGCGGCGATCGTTGTCACACCATGGCGGGCCACGGCTTTCACAACATCGCGCGGTGTCAGGTAATCGAGCGGGATCACCGCGCCGCCTGCGTACCATGTAGACAGCAACTGGTTCTGGCCATAATCGAACGCCAGCGGCAGCACCGCCAGCACGCGGTCGTCGGCCGCGATCCTGAGGTAGTGGGCAACGCTGACCGCCCCCAGCCAAAGGTTCGCCTGGCTGAGCATCACGCCCTTGGGCTGCCCGGTGGAACCGCTGGTGTAAAGAATGGCGGCAAGGCTGTCTGGCGCGGCATCGGACGGCGGCAGCACCGAACCCAGCGCCTCGGCCTCCGCCCACGCCATCGTCTCTTCGATTGCCGCGCAGACGGCATCGGCAGGCTCCAGCGTATCGAGCCGCGCCTTGCCCGATACAAGCAGCGCCGCGCCGCTATCGGCAAGGATATGCGCAACTTGCCCGCGCTTGAGCAACGGGTTGACGGGTACGTGCACCAGCCCTGCCCGCACCGCTGCCAACGGCATGAGGCAGGCCATTTCGGTTTTCGGCAGCCAGGTGGCGACCCGCGCGCCCGCATGCGGCACGCGCGATTTCAGCCAGCCTGCCAGCAGGCCTATACGCGCGTTTAACGCTTCGTGGCTAAGAGTGCGGTCCTTGAACACCAGCGCGGGGGCATTCCGGCCGCCACGCAGGGCCAGATGATCGAGCGGGAATACGGTTGGATCAGGATCGGCGGGCACGCAGCTCTCGAACGGCAAAAGGGCAGGAACGGTTTGGACGTCTATCACGTCAGTCTTAAGGAAGCGCAAGCGGACCCGCGCCTTGTTGCGCTTGGCGGCGGTTCGCCGTTCGAGCGGCTCGACTGGCTGGCCATGCTCGCCGATGCCTGCCTCGATGCCGACAAGACGCGGGTGAGCGTTGCCTGCGATGGTACACGGGTAGCCGCGCTGCCGTGGCAGATCGGGGATGCCGGGGTTGAGGCCTTGGCCAACTGGTACAATTTCTTCGTCCGTCCTCTGGGCGATCCGGCACTGCTGGCAGAGATTGCCCGCACCCTGCCGCTGGGGCGTGCGCTGCTGGCGCCCCTGCCGCAAGCCGACGCCACGGCACTGGCCGCCGCCATGCGCCGCGCGGGCTGGATCGTCCTAGCGCAGCCCTGCGATGCCAACCACTTCCTGCCCGTGCGTGGTCGCAGCTTTGCCGAATACTGGGCCGGGCGGCCCGGCGCGCTGCGCGAAACCGTGCGCCGCAAGAGCCGCAAGGGCGAAGTGACACTGCGCATTGCAGATACCTTCTCGTGCGCGGACTGGAACGCCTATGAAGCGATCTACCGGCTGAGCTGGAAGCCCGGCGAAGGCAGCCCCGCCTTCCTGCGGCAATGGGCGCAGGCCGAGGGCGCGGCGGGGCGCCTGCGGCTGGGCATGGCCGAAATTGCCGGGCAGCCGGTTGCCGCGCAGTTCTGGACCGTCGAAGGCAGCACGGCCTTCATCCACAAGCTTGCGCACGACGAACGCTTTCGCAAGCAATCGCCTGGCACGCTGCTCACCGCCGCGCTGTTCGCCCACGTGATCGACACCGACCGGGTGGCCGAAGTCGATTTCGGCACGGGCGACGATCCCTACAAGCGCGACTGGATGGAAGAAGTTCGCCAACGCTGGCAACTGCGCGCCTGGCGGCCCGGAGCGGTGCGGCACTGGCCTTCGCTCGCCCGCGCACTTGCGGGCAGCGTCCGCACGCTGAGACGCCAGCCTCTTGTTTCACCGGTCCGCGTTGCTTAAGGGCTTGAGTGAACGAACACGCAATCCAGCCAGGGCACCGATGAACAGCACAGACAGCATCCTGCGCGCGATCCTGAAGGACGTGCTTGGCCTTTCTGCCGAGCGCGTGGCCGCGTTCGATGCCGACACGGGGCTGTTCGGCGATCTGCCCGAACTGGATTCGATGGCCGTGGCCGGTCTGCTGACCGAGATCGAGGACCGGCTCGACATCGTGATCGAAGACGACGAGATTGATGGCGAACTGCTCGAAAGCTACGGCAACCTCCTGAGTTTCCTTGAGGACAAAATCGCCGCGTGATTGCGCAGTGGCCCTGCCCCGGACCGCAAGGCCAGACCGCGGAATACGCCCAGGCCTTCGACCGGCAACGCGAAGCGCGCGTGCTGATCGTCCCTGCGTTGTTCGACAAGGCCAACCGCATGCGCCGCATGCTGCTCGATGCGATGCGCCACCTTGATGCTGCGGGCATCGACAGCTTTCTGCCCGACCTGCCCGGCTGCAACGAAAGCCTGCAACCTTTCCAGGCGCAAAGCCTGCATGCCTGGCGCGCGGCGATGCGCCAGGCTGCGCAGCATTTCAAAGCGAATCATGTACTTGCCATCCGCGGTGGCACGCTTGTATTTCCCCACACATTGCCCGGCTGGGTGCTGGAGCCAGTGAAGGGCGCAACAATCCTGCGCCAGTTGCTGCGCGCCCGCGTGATCGCCGCGCGGGAATCCGGCCGCAATGAAGACATCGCCAGCCTGCTGGAAACAGGCCGCGCCGAAGGGCTGGAGCTTGCCGGGTATCGCTGCGGCGCGGCATTGATAGCCGGGCTGGAGAGCGCCGTGCCGCTGGTCGAAGGGCAGCGCCTGATTTCCCAGTCGGAACTGGGCGGAAGCGGGCTGTGGCTGCGCGCGGAACCCGGCCCGGCGCCCGAACAATCAAGCGCGCTGGCACGGATCATCGTGGACGGACTGTCGCAATGAACCGCCGCCATCTGACCTTTGCCTGCCAGGGAGAAGATCTGGTCGGAACACTCGACATCGGCATGGCCAGCGGGACAAGCGGCCTGCTGATCGTTTCGGGCGGGCACGAACTGCGCGCCGGGGCGTGGGCGGGACAGGCGCAGCTCGCCGCGCGCCTCGCCGATGCCGGGGTGCCGGTTTTCCGGTTCGACCGGCGCGGGGTGGGCGATAGCGGCGGCGAAAATCCGACGTTCCGGCATTGCCAGCCCGATCTTGCTGCTGCCGTATCCGCATTCAGAAGCTGCGCGCCGCACGTTACGCGGCTGGTGGCCTTCGGCAACTGCGATGCAGCCACCGCGCTGATGCTTTTCGCCCACGGGCTGCCCATCGATGCGCTGGTGCTGGCCAATCCGTGGACATTCGAAGGCGAGGAGGCGCCACCAACGATGCCCGCATCGGCCATCCGCGACCGTTACATCGCCAAGCTGAAGAACCCGCGCGAGCTTTGGCGCCTCCTGACCGGCGGGGTGAATCTTGCCAAACTGGCGCGGGGCCTGCGCAACGCGGCATCAACCGCGCCCGTTCCCGCCGGGCTGGTTCCCGACATGCAGGCGGGGCTTGCGGCCTTTTCCGGGCCGGCAGAGATCCTGCTTGCCAGTGGGGACCGCACGGCGCAGCTCTTTACGCAGAGCTGGAAGAGCGACGACCCGCGCATCACCCGCATCGCCAGCGCGTCGCACAGCTTTTCGGACGATGCGGCGCGCGAATGGCTCTTCGCGCGCCTGATGGCGATGCTTACGCCGGAACCGTCTGCTTTGCCTTGAAATCCTGTTCGGCAAGGAAGCGTTCGGCATCGAGCGCGGCCATGCATCCCGTACCCGCTGCGGTCACTGCCTGACGGTAGGTATGATCCATCACATCGCCACAGGCGAACACGCCGGGGATCGCCGTCTTGGGCGTGCCGGGCTGGACGACGATGTAACCGCTTTCATCCAGCTCCAGCTTGCCCTTGAACAGTTCGGTTGCGGGCGCATGGCCGATGGCGACAAAGGCCCCGTCGGTTTCGACGATGGATTCCGCCCCGGTCACCGTATCGACCAGCTTTACCCCCGTCAGCCCCTTGCCATCTTCGCCCACGAAGCTTTCGACCTTCTGGTTCCACAAAACCTTGATGCCGGGATGGGCAAACAGGCGGTCCTGGAGGATCTTTTCCGCGCGCAGCGAATCGCGGCGGTGGATCAGCGTCACGTCGGGCGAATGGTTGGTAAGGTACAAGGCTTCTTCCACGGCGGTATTGCCGCCGCCGATCACCACGACCTTCTTGCCACGATAGAAGAAACCGTCACACGTGGCACAGGCCGAAACACCCTTGCCCGACAAAGCCTGTTCGCCTTCCACGCCCAGCCATTTGGCTTGCGCGCCGGTAGCGATGACCAGCACATCGCCTTCATAAATATCGCCGCTGTCACCGGTGGCCCGGAAAGGCGAGCCATCAAGGCTGACGTCAAGAATGGTGTCCCACATCATCCGCGTGCCGACATGTTCGGCCTGGGCCTGCATTTCCTGCATCAGCCACGGCCCCTGGATCACATCGCGGAAGCCGGGATAGTTTTCGACATCGGTGGTGATGGTCAACTGCCCGCCCGGCTGCAGGCCCTGCACCACGATCGGCTCCATCCCCGCACGCGCCCCATAAATGGCGGCCGAAAGTCCGGCCGGGCCGGAACCGATGATGAGCATGCGGGTCTTGTGTGTCGTCGCCATGGAAAACTCCTGAATATGTCCGGCGAAATAGGGTGGCCTTTGCCCAAAAGCGAGTCCGGCGGGATGGTTTTTCCAACCTTTCGAAAAGGCGCACCACAGCCGAATCAGGATTCGATGAGATTGCGCTCCATTGCTGCCAGCATCTGCGGCGTGACCCCAAGGACATCGCGCGCATAGCCTTCGTAGCCGCCGTGCGCCTGTTCGATGGCCGCAATCGCCTGGTCAAGGAATTGCGGCTCCACGCCCATGACAACACGCATTGCCGCATCATCCATCAACGCCCTGCCGCCCTTGCGCAGATGGCGCGCGCCCGCCTCGATCCGCGCTTCGGAATCGCCCGCAGTGTTGGTGAGGAGGTAGTCCTCAAGGATGTCGTCGTGGTGAACGCCCATCAGCCCATGCACCACTGCAACGCCGACCCCGGTCCGATCCTTTCCGGCAAGGCAGTGCAGCAGGCTGGGAGCGTCATCGCGGGCCAGCGCCGCCATGAACAGCCGGTAGGAGCCGACAAGGACCGGGCGAAACGGAAGCTTGGCATAGACCGCTACCATCGCAGCGCGCGCGTCCTGCGCCGTGCGCACCATGTCCGCCACTTCCTCGTGCACCGCACGCCCGCGCGCCGAAGCGGTTTCGCCGGGGTGAAACAGCACTTCGCCATCGAACTGCGGATGGCGGAGGCAAGGGCTTTCCGCACGCTCGCTGTCGCCGCGCAAGTCGATCACCTTTGCGATCCCCAGCCCGTGCACCACGTCGAGATCGGCTGGCGTTGCATCGCCATGCTGGCCCGATCGCCACAAGACGCCGCGCTTCAACCGCCCGCCACGCGCCGCATAGCCGCCGTAGTCACGGAAGTTGTGGATGCCTTCCATCACAAGGACGCGCGCGTCGGACCTGTCATTCATGCGATTTGTCATCCCGTTGCTCGATCACTTGCGCTCGATTGCGATAACCGCCAGCGTCAGCCGCGAAACGCACACCAGCTTTTCGGCCTCGTCGGTGATTTTGATAGACCAGACCTGTGTTGTCCGGCCCAGCGCCTCTGGCCGCGCCGTGGCATAGACCCAGCCATCGCGCGCCGGACGGACATGGTTGGCGTTGATTTCAAGGCCGACGCACACGAACCCGGCAGGGTCGATAACCAGCGAACCGGCCATCGATCCGACCGTTTCCGCCAGCACGACCGAAGCCCCGCCATGGAGCCTGCCGAACGGCTGAAGCGTCCGATGATCCACCGGCATGCGGGCACGCAGCCAGTCCGGACCGCAATCGACAAACTCGATGCCGACGTGCGAAGGCATTGATCCATGGCCGCGGGCAGTCAGCCGTTCAGCGACAGGCATCTGTCCGTTCCACCAGATCATGCCGAACCATCCGCTCTTTCAGGGCGGCGATAGATGCGCCGTTCGATGCCATGGGATTCCATCATCAGGGCCTCATGCAATGGTCGGGCACGGCTGGCAAGCCGCCTTGCCGCACGCGCCGCCCCGATCGGGCTTGCACGCAAGGCGCACGCTCGTTAGCGGATTACTTAACGCACAGCATCCGGAGAGCAAGCCATGCCCGAAGCCTATATCATCGACGCCGTCCGCACCCCGCGCGGGATTGGCAAGCCGGGCAAGGGCGCGCTGTCGCACCTGCACCCGCAACACCTTGGGGCAACCGTGCTCAAGGCGCTGAAGGACCGAAACGGCCTCGATACGGCAACGGTCGATGACGTGATCTGGTCCACTTCGTCGCAGTTCGGCAAGCAGGGTGGCGATCTGGGCCGCATGGCGGCGCTTGCCGCCGGCTATGACGTCAAGGCCAGCGGCACCACGCTCGACCGTTTCTGCGGCGGCGGGATCACTGCGGTCAACCTCGCCTGCGCTTCGGTCATGTCCGGCATGGAAGATTGCGTCATTGCCGGAGGCACGGAAATGATGAGCTATCTTGCTGCCTATGGCGCTGAACAGGCGAACGCCGGGTTTACCGCTCCGCTGATCGGCGCGGGCAATGCCGCACTGGACGCACTCCACCCGCAGAGCCACCAGGGCGTGTGCGGCGATGCGGTGGCCAGCATCGAAGGCATCACGCGTGAAGAACTGGACGGACTGGCGCTCGTCAGCCAGCAGCGCGCGGCGCAGGCCATCAAGGAAGGGCGCTTTGCCAAATCGGTCGTGCCGGTACTGAACGACGACGGTTCGGTGGCGCTGGACCGCGAAGAGTTCCCCCGCCCGGAAACGACGGCAGAGAGCCTTGCCGGTCTGCGTCCCAGCTTTGCCGGGCTTGCCGATTTCGACATTGGCGGATCGACGTTCCGCGAGCAGATCAAGCGTCGCTACCCCGATCTGGAAATCAAGCATGTCCACCACGCGGGCAATTCGTCCGGTGTGGTCGATGGCGCCGCAGCCGTGCTGATTGTGTCACCCGCCTATGCCGAGAAGCACGGCATGAAGCCGCGGGCGCGGATTGTCGCTTATGCCAACCAGGGCGATGATCCGACACTGATGCTCAACGCGCCGGTTCCTGCGGCGAAGAAAGTCCTCGCCAAGGCCGGGCTGACGAAGGACGATATCGACGTCTGGGAAATCAACGAAGCCTTTGCCGTTGTGGCGGAAAAGTTCATCCGCGATCTGAACCTCGACCGCGCCAAGGTGAACATCAACGGCGGCTCCATGGCGCTGGGCCACCCCATCGGCGCAACTGGCGCGATCCTGATCGGCACCGCGCTGGATGAACTGGAACGGTCCGGCGGGCGGTACGGCCTTGTAACGATGTGCGCTGCCGGTGGCATGGCTCCGGCCATCGTCATCGAACGGATCTGACCGCCAAAGCCAAACCTCCTGCGGCGAGCGGCCCGGTCAGCCGGACCGCTCGCCACCGGTTGCAAAAGCAACCGCTTGAAGGCATGACTGCACGCAATGACCTGGATGCCGCGTGTTCTTTTCCAGCCCATTCGCGGCACCCTGCCCCGCTTTGCCACCGCGATCGGCCTTGCCGCAGCGGGAGCTGGCTTGCGTCTGGCCGTGGACCACATGCTGCCACCGGGCTTTCCGTTCCTGACGTTCTTTCCGGCGGTTATTCTCAGCGCATTCCTGGCCGGGCGCTTGCCCGGCATCGTCTGCGCGGTGTTGAGCGGTCTTGCGGCGTGGTACTGGTTCATGCCCCCGTTCAACAGCTTCCACGCCAATGGTCCGGTGGTCGCCGCGCTGTTGTTTTACGCGGTGGTCGTCACTGTTGACATAGCCCTGATCGACGGACTGCTGCATCGGCAGGCGCGTCTGGTGGAAAATCAGCGGCAACTGGCGGACATGGCGGACTATCAGGCTTTGCTCTTCAAGGAACTGCAGCACCGCGTCGCAAACAACCTCGCCTCGGTGGCTTCCATGCTCCACATCCAGCGGCGCCAGATTGCCCGCGATCCGTCCGTTGCGCTGCACGTGATCGACAGCGCGACCGCGCGCATCGAACTGATGGGCAGAGTGCATCGCCAGCTCTACGACCCGGCGGCCCGCGAAACCCCGCTGCCGCAACAGATCACCAGAGTGGTGCAGCAAGCGCAGGATGTGACCGCTTCGGGTCATGTTCAGGTCGTGGTCAACGCCGTTGATGCGCGGATCGACGTGGACCGCATGATGACTCTCATGCTGCTGGTCACCGAAGTGCTGACCAACAGCATCAAGCATGCCTTCGATGCGGGTCGAACGCTGTCCGGCACGCCGGGCGAAGTGCGGATCACGCTGGACCGGTGCGCCGAACATCGCCTCCGCCTGACCATGTCCGACAATGGCCGGGGCATGGCCATGCCCGAACCTTCAGCGCAATCGCCCAATCGCGGCCTTGGCAGCGCGATCATGCGCGGATTCGTCAGCCAGCTTGGCGGCACGCTGGCCGTCGAAAGCAACGCGGCAGGCGTGACAACCGTTGTCGAGTTCCCCGAAGCGGCGGACGTCTGACACCCCGATTTGGCTGCTCAGGGCGCAGGCGCAATTGTGCCCGGTTCGTTGGCGACAACGGCCAGCACTCTGGCCCATGCTTCGACATTCTGGGCCAGGTCGGCAGGGTCCACCTTGTCAAGCGTATCGTCCGGCGTGTGGTGCAGATCGAAGTAGCGCGTTCCGTCCTGGTCCAGATCGATCACCGCCAGTTTCTGCGCGTCGATCACCGGGCGAATGTCGGTGCCGCCATCGGCCATGGCGTGCCCGCGCACCACGCCCAGCCCGGCGAGCGTCGAAGCCACCGTGCTGGCCAGCGCCTTGTTGCCATCGGCCAGCCGGAACTTCACTCGCCAGACCTTGCCCGCGCCGAAATCGCTTTCCATGGCCAGGGCGTGCGGTTCGCGGTGCTTTTCGGCATAGGCCTTGCCGCCAAGGCCGCCCAGTTCTTCCGCCCCGGCCCACAACACCCGGATCGTGCGTAGCGGTTTGCCGCCTTCGTGCGTTTTCAATGCCGCAGCCGTTATGATCGCACAGCCGGCAGCATCGTCAATCGCGCCGGTTCCCAGATCCCAGCTATCGAGATGACAGGCAACCAGAACTGGCGGCAGCGCGGGATCGCGCCCCGGCAATTCCCCGATCACGTTGCCGGACGGGAGGTTATCCGTCGTCTTGCCGGTGAATGATACGCTGACCCGAACCGGACGCATCGCGCTTTTGGCAATGGCGCGGATGATATCGGCGTCGGGGTTGGACACTGCACCAGCAGGAATGACTCGGTCACCCGGCTTGAAGGTCGTCGATCCCGTGTGCGGATTGCGGTGGCTGTCGGTCCCGATGGAACGGATCAGCACTGCTGCTGCCCCCTTCTGCGCCGCCAGCGCCGGACCAAGCCGCCGTGCCTGCCCTGACGGGCCATAGCTGCTGCCATCCTGCGTCGCTTTCATCGCATGGTCGATGAACACGACTTTGCCCACGAACGGTGCACCATCGACCTTCTGCAACGTCTCGAAAGAGTCGAGATAGACCAGTTCCGCGTTGGGGATCGTCCCAGTCCCGCTGTAGCCGAGCGCGGTGACCGCCATCTTCAGCGGCACCGGAGCGATCAGTTCGGCCTTGTCCTCGCCCCGCAGATATCCGGTGATCGTGAACGGTTCAACGGCAACACCCTTGAAGCCAAGCTGCTTGAGCCGCTCGGCCGCCCATTGCCGGGCGCGCGCCTCGGCTTCGGAACCCGCCAGCCGCTGGCCAACCTGCGTGGTCAGGTCCGATACGATCGACCACGCCACATCGCCCTTCGCTTCATCGGCAAACGCTGTTGAGGGACACAGGGCGGCGGTGGAAAGCGCAAGCGCGCGCAGGATGTTTCGCATGCAACCAGACCTATCGCCACCGAACCGCCCTGCCAAGCCGCAGCGCCCGCCTTTGTTGACGTTTCCGGCTACGCCTGCCCCGCGCCGACGCGACACGTTGTTCCGGCCACCGCTTGCCCGCACCGCCCCGCTCGGATAGAGGCGTGCCAAAGTTTAACGCCCTTCCATCAAGGACAGATCATGGCTGCCCAATACGCCTACGTCATGAAAGGCATGACGAAGACCTTCCCCGGCGCGCAAAAGCCGGTGCTGAACGACATCAGCCTGCAATTCTATCAAGGTGCCAAGATCGGCATCGTCGGCCCGAACGGTGCCGGTAAATCGACGCTTATCAAGATCATGGCCGGGGTGGACAAGGACTTCACCGGCGAAGCCTGGGCCGGTGAAAACATCACTGTGGGCTATCTCGAACAGGAACCGCAGCTTGATACGAGCAAGACCGTGCTCGAAAACGTCAAGGACGGCGCGCGGGAAACCGCCGATCTGGTGGACCGGTTCAACGAAATCTCGAACATCATGGCCGATCCGCCGGAAGACGTCGATTTCGATGCGCTGATGGAGGAAATGGGCGATCTGCAAGGCAAGATCGACGCGGTCGATGGCTGGACGCTCGACAACCAGCTTGAAATCGCCATGGAAGCCTTGCGCTGCCCGCCGGGTGACTGGCCGGTAGACAGCCTTTCCGGCGGGGAAAAGCGCCGCATCGCGCTGACCCGACTGCTGATACAGAAGCCCGATATCCTGCTGCTCGACGAACCGACCAACCATCTTGACGCCGAAAGCGTCGAGTGGCTGGAAAACCACCTGAAGGAATATGCCGGTGCGGTGCTGATGATCACCCACGACCGCTACTTCCTCGACAACGTGGTGGGCTGGATCCTCGAACTCGATCGCGGAAAATACTTCCCCTACGAAGGCAACTATTCGACCTACCTGGAAAAGAAGGCCAAGCGCCTTGAACAGGAAGAGCGCGAGGAAAGCGGCAAGCAGAAGGCTCTTTCGCGCGAACTCGAATGGATCCGGCAGACGCCAGCCGCGCGCCAGACCAAGTCCAAGGCGCGTATCCGCAAGTTCGAGGAACTGCAGAACGCGCAGGACAACCGCGCTGTCGGCAAGGCCCAGATCGTCATTCAGGTGCCCGAGCGCCTCGGCGGCAAGGTGATCGAAGCCAAGAACATCACCAAGGCCTATGGCGACAAGCTGCTGTTCGAAGATCTTTCGTTCATCCTGCCACCGGGCGGGATCGTCGGTGTGATCGGGCCGAACGGCGCAGGCAAGTCCACGCTGTTCAAGCTGCTGACCGGCAAGGAACAGCCCGACAGCGGGACCATCGAGATCGGCTCGACCGTCCACCTCGGTTTTGTCGACCAGAGCCGCGACGATCTGAACCCCAAGAACAACGTGTGGCAAGAAATCTCCGACGGTCTGGATTACATGACCGTCAACAAGCAGGAGATGTCGACCCGCGCCTATGTCGGTGCCTTCAACTTCAAGGGCGCCGATCAGCAGAAGAACGTCGGCAAGCTGTCCGGCGGTGAGCGCAACCGCGTGCACATGGCCAAGATGCTGAAAGCTGGCGGCAACGTGCTGCTGCTCGACGAACCGACCAACGACCTTGACGTGGAAACGCTGGCCGCACTGGAAGATGCGATCGAAAACTTCGCCGGTTGCGCCGTGGTTATTTCGCACGATCGCTTCTTCCTCGATCGTCTCGCCACGCACATCCTTGCCTTCGAAGGCAACAGCCACGTCGAATGGTTCGAAGGCAACTTCGCGGCCTATGAAGAAGACAAACGCCGCCGCCTTGGCGATGCGGCCGACCGGCCGACTCGTCTGGCCTACAAGAAGCTGACTCGCTGACCGAGCGTCCCGGCCTTTACAGGCCGGGACTGCCCCGCACTGCCGTGCCCTTACCGGTATGCGATGCGGGGCTCTCCAGCGCTATGGCGCAAGCCATGTCGCGCGCCACGCCGTCGCGGCGCTGGGCCGCGTGAAGCGCGCGCGCACGCCGCCTTCGCGGGTCAGGTGCAGCCAGTCGAGCGAGCGCACTTCGACCATCAGGATGGCAAAGTTGGCGCGGCCCGGCAGCGTTGCATCAAGCGATGGCCTGCGGTCGCGCAGGCCTTCGGGCAAGGCTGCGCCGGGCAGATCACGCGCTTCGCCCGGCCCCGCTTCGGCAAGATAGCAGCGGCGGCTTGATGCCCCGGCGCGCGACCATGCAGCGTCGGCATGTTCGCCCGCGCGCTCAATCCGTCCTTCGCCGCGCATGCGCAATTGCACCCGCGCTTCCGGGTCATAGGCGAGGACCGAAACCGGTGCTCCGGCCCCTATCAGCGCAACCTTGGGGCTTCGTGCGTCGGTGTGAAAGCGCAGCCGTTCAAGACCCGGTGACGCCTCGCGCAGCACCATTATCCGCATGTCGCCGTCGCCCGTCCCCACCACCGGCGCATGCATGGCATGGCGGCGGTCAGCAACCGCACGGGCAAGGCGCGCGCAGGCATCGGCCAGCACCCCGTCAAGCGTCAAATCCATTCAGAAAACCTCATTCAGACATGAACGAAAAGCAACCAGACCGGTTCAGCCATCGGACAGGGCGAATCGCATACTTAACCATCATTAGCGCCGCGAAGGGTCTTGCGGCCAACCGTAACGGGAAAGGGTCTGCACAATGACCGGCAACTCGATAGTGTCCAATGGCTCGCTTGCTGCGCTGGCCATTTCACTGCTTCCGGCAACGATGGCTCCAGCCGCACTGACCGCCGCCACCCTTGCAGGCACCACGGCTATGGTAGCGTTTGCCACCCCCGCTGTTGCACAGGACCAGCGCGGCGCGGAACGGCGCGGCGGCGGCGATCGCATTCGCGGGTCGCGCCCCGATTCAGGCCGCATGGACGGTGGACGGCAGGGCTGGAACCGTGGCCAGGGCGCTACTGCATGGCCGGGCCGGAACAGCGGCGGAGAGGACCGGACCGCAACTGCACCGCAACGCGCCCCGCGTGCATCCACACCCGTGCAGCCCGGTTGGGATGGCAACCGCTGGAACCCATCGGACGCCAACCGCGCCAGCGCACGCGCGTGGAACCGCGACGCTGCCCGTGATCGCACTGCGCCGCCAGCAACAGCCCGGTCCGAAAACCGCGACCGCCAGCACTGGGGTGAGCGGAACCGAACCTACACCGACCGCGATCGGGACTACCGCCGCGACGACAATCGCAACCGCGATTATCGCCGCGATAACGACCGCCGTGCCGATAACTGGCGCGGCAACGACTGGCGGCGCAACGACAGTGGCTGGCGCAACAACAACACCTGGCGCGGCGACAACTGGCGCAACAATTCCGGTTACCGGGGCGACTACCGGCGCTGGGACAACGGCTGGCATCGTGATCGGCGCTATGACTGGCGCGGGTACCGCTCTGCCAACCGCGGCATCTATCGCCTGCCGCGCTATTACGCGCCGTACCGCGGCTATGGTTACAGCCGGTTGTCGATCGGAATCTTCATCAATTCGGGGTTCTACGGCAATCGCTACTGGATCAACGATCCGTGGGCCTATCGCCTGCCCCCCGCCTATGGGCCCTATCGCTGGATCCGCTATTTCGATGATGTCGTGCTTGTGGACATCTATTCCGGCGAAGTTGTCGACGTGATCCAAAACTTCTTCTGGTAAGTGCGTGAAGCGGTGGCTGGCGTTGACGCGCCAGCCGCCTGCAAAACGTCAAAACGCGTCACGACAGCCCGCCGCTCGCCCCCATGGCAAGCAGAACGCTGGACATCAGTGCCCGCCCGGCATCGGTCAGCCGCACGTAGCGCCGGCGTGCGTCCGCGGTATCGGCAACGCGGTAGAGCAGCCCTTCACGTTCCAGCCGTGCAATCCAGCGCAGGATAGTTGTCGACGGTACACCCGCGTCAAGACAGACGCTGGACACCTGAACATCGGTCCTGCGCCTTTCGGCTATGTAAAGGTCGAGCAGGATATCCCATCCAGGTTCACCGAACAGATCCTTGCCATCGGCTGCGGCGTCCCGCTTGCGACGCAGATTGTAGAATGTAACCGCCAGTTTAAGGCATTGCTGTTCCACATCAACGAATGCGTCCAAGAATTGCTTCCTTTAAAACGGCGACCCGATCCTAGCGCCTCTTAACCCGGCTACGGCCACTGGTTAACCAACGCTGCGACTTTGATCACACTAGCCACCCCGCACCGCCCACAGCCGCTATTTTCGGACAACTGTCCACTTTGCCATGAAGACAAAGCTGAAAGTCGGTTCTCCGTTTTCCTTCGCTGCGTTGCACGCAGAAGTTCAATGCCATGGTTAACGCAAAGACTATCCGATTGCTTGGGTAAACTGCGCTCATTGATCCAAACTGGAGCAATTGTCCGCGCTTGCAGTTGCCCTGCCGATAAAGCATGTCGGGTAGGATTATGGCGTTGTTCCGCAACAGATCCGTGCAGATTTCCGATACGCTCGCCTTGCGCAGGGTTGGCGACATGGTGCGCGCACGGCTGCGGGCGGACCCCGGCGTGTACTGCCTCCCATTCGACAAGCTGGAAATCTTCGGGGTTACCGATTTCCTTACACCCGCAGAATGCGAGCGGCTTGTCGCCATCATCGACAGCGTGGCCCGGCCATCCTCCACGTACAGTGGCACCGACGCCTCAGGCCGCACCAGCTACAGCGGCGATGTGAACCCGCACGACCCGTTCGTGCTGGGGCTGCAACGGCGGATCGACGATCTGATGGGCATCGACCCGGCGTTCGGGGAGACGATCCAGGGCCAACGCTACGCGCCGGGCCAGGAGTTTCGCGGCCATTTCGATCACTTCCTGCCATCGCAATCGTTCTGGGACGCCGAACAGAAGCGCGGCGGGCAGCGTAGCTGGACGGCCATGGCCTATCTCAACGCCGTCGAGGAAGGGGGCACTACCGACTTTACCCGCATCGACCTGTCGATCCCGCCACAGCCGGGCGCGCTGCTGATCTGGAACAACATGAAGCCCGATGGCACGCCAAACCCGTTTGCAATGCATGCCGGGATGCCCGTCGTGCGTGGCGTAAAATATGTGCTGACCCGCTGGTATCGGGCGCGCCCGTGGCGATAGCCCGGCGGATCGCCACCGGCCTCGTGGCGCTCGCGCTGGTTCTGCCGATGGCCGCCTGCGCGCCTGCAGCCGTGCATCCCGCCGAGGCAGCCTCTGCCGGCACAGCGCGGTCAAGACTGGCGCAGATCGACAGCGATCACGCCACCGTCAACGGGCAAGCAGGGTTGATCGCCATACCCGGCGGATCGTCAGACGCCTTTCCCGAAGCCACCCTGCCGCCAGCCGCCGCTCTTGCCCGCTTGTTCGCGCAGGATGCCAGCACTGCTGCGGCGCTTGATCCGCTGGGCGCGCTTGAACAGGGACGCCCTCTGCCCGTCTCCCGCTTCGAGATGCTGTTCACGCCGGAACTGGTACGGTTGCGCCGCGAAGCCAATGCCCGCGCGCTCGCGGCACTGGACAGGATCGACGCGACGCGCCTTAATCCGCGCGATCGCATTTCCCGCGCCGTTTTCGAAGACGCAAAACGGACGGAGCGGGTTCTGCTTTCCCCGGATGTCCAGGCGCTGACCGCGGTGCAGCCTTTCAACCACTTCGGCGGGTTCCACGTCAGCTATCCCGAAATGTCGACCGTGGCCAAAACCGAAGGGCTTGCCACCCCGGCCGATATGGAAAGCCTCATCGCCCGGCACCGCGCGCTGCCACGCGTATTCGACCACGCAATCGCCCGCTTCCGTGAAGGGATGGCCAGTGGCGTCATGGCACCGCGCCTTACCGTCGACAACATGATTGCGCAGATCGACGCACTGCTGGCCGAACCCGTGGCAACGTCCGCGTTCATGGCCCCTGTCCGCACTTTCGCACCAGGCACCCCGCCCGCTGTGGAACGACGGCTGCGCGATGAACTTGAAGCGGTTACGCGCGAGAGCATCTATCCCGCATACGCACGTTTGCGGCGTTTTCTGGCGGATGATTACCGACCCGCCGCAAGGGCAACACCGGGACTTGTGGCCATGCCCGGCGGCGAACGGCTCTACCGCCTGCTCATACGGTATCACACCACGCTCGACCTCGATCCGGCGGCGGTCCACGCGCTTGGTGTGAGCGAAGTAGCGCGCATCAAGGCGGAGATGGAACGGGTCAAGCAAGATCTGGGATTCACCGGCGCCCTGCCGTTGTTCTTCGATCATATCCGCACCGACCCACGGTTCCACCCGCGCAACGAAGCCGAACTTGCCGCAGGATTCCGGGCCGTCGGGCGCAAGGTCGATGCCCTCGCACCGCGCCTGTTCCTGCATGTGCCGCGCACGCCGCTCCAGATCGAACCCTTTCCGGCCATCTACCGCGCGCGGTTCGAGGCAGGCGGCAGTTATGCGCAAGGGTCGGCAGACGGACGCCAGCCGGGCGTGTTCTTTTTCAACAGCTACGACATCCGGAGCCGGTTCCTGTCGGGGGTTGCCACGCTTTACCTGCACGAAGGATCGCCGGGGCACCATTTCCAGATCAGTCTGGCCCAGGAAAACGAAACACTGCCCGATTTTCAACGTTTCGGGGGCAATACCGCCTATACCGAAGGCTGGGCGCTCTATGCCGAGACGCTTGGCTACGAAATGGGCTTCTACGCCGATCCCATGCAGCACTGGGGCACGCTGGACGACGAGATGCTGCGGGCAATGCGGCTGGTCGTCGACACCGGCATTCACGCCAAGGGATGGAGCCGCAATCAGGCGGTCGCCTACATGCTGGCCAATTCCGGCATGGGCCGCAGCGACGCCGAAGCGGAAGTTGATCGCTACATCGCCAACCCCGGCCAGGCGCTGGCCTACAAGATCGGGGCTTTGACGATCCAGCGGCTGCGACGCGAAGCCGAAACGCAGCTCGGTGCCCGCTTCGACATCCGCCAGTTTCACGATCAGGTGCTTGGCAGCGGCGCCTTGCCAATGCCGGTGCTGGAAGCCAAAGTGCGCGACTGGATAGCGCGAAGCCTGCAGGATGGACAGTAGCGCGGAATGGACAGCAACATCGGGGGTTTACCCGGCGTCAGCTTTTCGCCGCTAGCCATTGCGGACACATGATCGAACCTTCGATGGAAAACGCCTGGCGATGATGAGAAAGAAGCTGGTCCTGACCACCGCGATGGCAGCCACGCTGGGCGCCTGTTCCGGCGCCAACGGCAAGAATGAGGACGTGGTGGCCGACCGGGATACAGCGGTATGCGTCGATCAGGATGGAAGGCGCGTCGACGATGGCGAGTGCAAGCGCAACACGCGCAGCGGCGGTCGAATCGCCAGCGGATTCCTGTGGTATTACGTCGGGCGCGGCAGCCGCATTCCCCTGCGCGGGGATTCGGTCAACGATCCGAAGCTTGATTTTCGTGGCAGCTATTTCGCCACCAAGGGGGCAACCTATGCCCCGGCCCCGGCCGCCGCCAACATCGTGCGGTCTGCCGCAGTAACACGCGGCGGCTTCGGCGAATCCGCAAGGCGGTTCGGCGGAAGCTGGTCCTGATCGGTGGAGCGCCTGACGCTTGAACCGCGCCCTGGCTGGCGCGATGCCGTGTCGGAACTGGGGTTGCTGTGGCACAGCGACGCCGAAAATCCCTACTGGGACGAATCCGCCTGCTATGCCTTCACTCTTGATCAGATCGAAACGCTTGAGGACGCAAGCGAGACGGTCCACGCGCTGTTTGTCGAAGCTGGCGCGCGCATCGCCACGGACGACCGGCTGCTAGCCGCGTGCGGCGTCCCCCAGCCTTACCGCAAAGCCGTGCGCGAGGCGTGGCAACGGCGCGATTGCGCGCTCGATTTCGGACGTTTCGATTTTGCATGGGATGGCACCGGTGCGCCACGCTTGCTCGAATACAACTGCGATACGCCTACCTCGCTTCTCGAAGCCTCCATCGTCCAATGGTACTGGAAGGAAGATGTCTTCCCCGCGCTCGACCAGTTCAACAGCCTGCACGAAAAGCTGATCGAACGCTGGCAGCAGATTGCTCCGGCGCTTGCCGGACGCCGGGTGTGGTTCACCCACTTCAACGATGAAGCGCACGAAGACACGATGACCACCACTTACATGCGTGATCTGGCGCAGCAGGCGGGGCTTGAAACGCATGGCTTGCTGATCGACCAGATCGGGATCGACGCCGAAGGACGCATCGTCGATCAGGATGACGGGCTGATTTCCGCACTGTTCAAGCTCTACCCGTGGGAATGGATGGCCGAAGAAGCGTTCGGGCAGCAGATCCTGCCCCATATTGCCGATACGGTCTGGCTGGAACCCGTATGGAAGATGATGTGGAGCAACAAGGCGGTACTGGCCATCCTGTGGGACATGTTCCCCGGCCACCCCAACCTGTTACCCGCGACGCTCGACCCACGCATGGTTGCGGGCGATTTCGTGTCTAAACCCGTCCTTTCGCGCGAAGGGGCAAACATCGAGGTCGTGGTCGGGGGCGAGGTGATTGCCAGCAGCGGCGGCAGCTATGCGCGCGACCGGCTGGTATATCAGCAACGCTACCCGCTGCGCGATTTCGGGCGCGGGTATCCGGTGCTGGGCAGTTGGATCGTCGGCGGCAAGGCGGCCGGGCTTGGTATCCGCGAGGACGGGCTGATTACCGGCAACGCCGCTCGTTTCGTGCCCCACATCATCCGCAATTGATCGACGAAGCCCGGTTTTCGATCAGCCGTCCAATGCCTCTGCGATCAGTTTACGGGTATTTTCCACGCCATAAAGCGCGATGAAGCTGCCCATGCGCGGCCCCTGGGGTGAACCCAGCAGTGTTTCATACAGGCACTTGAACCAGTCGCGCAGGTTTTCGAATCCGTAGTGCGGATCCTTCCCGACTTCGTACACAATGGTCTGCAATTCTTCCGCAGTGGCATCGTCGCTGGTCGCGGCAAGTTCCTCGTCCAGCGCAGCCAAGGCCTGCGCCTCTACGCCATCGGGCTTGCGGCGGATCAGCGTTGGCGCAACGAAATCGCGGTTGTACGCCAGCGCCCGCGTAACCAGCGCATCGAGCGCGGGGTGTACCGCCGGATCGGCGTCATCAACGTAATTGCCAAGGTAGGACCAGACCTGATCGCGCGTTGCCCCGGCGCCAAGCACGCCAACAAGGTTCAGCAGCAAACCGTAGGTTACCGGCAGGGCATCGCCATCACCCCCGTGATAGCCATTGGTGCGCAGCAGGTGCCACACCGGGTTGCCCAGTTGCTGTTCGATCGGCTGCATCGGCAGCTTTTCACGAAACTGCCAGTATTCATCGACCGCGCGCGGGATGATGCCGACATGGAGCGACTTGGCGCTCTTGGGCTCACGGAACAGGTAGAAGCCCAGCGATTCCTCGCTGCCGTAATCAAGCCACTGTTCGATGGTCAGCCCGTTCCCCTTGGACTTCGATATCTTTTCGCCCCGTTCATCAAGGAACAGTTCATAGATCAGCCCTTCGGGGCGGCGTCCGCCCAGTACCTTGGCAATCCGGCCGGACTGGGTGGCGCTGTCGGTCAGATCCTTGCCGCACATCTCGTAATCGACTTCGAGCGCGACCCAGCGCATCGCCCAGTCGACCTTCCATTGCAGCTTTGACCAGCCGCCCAGGATCGAATGGTTGATAACGGTCCCATCGGCATCGGCAAAACGCACAATGCCCGCCTCGGCATCGACTACCTCGATTGGTACCTGAAGGACTTGCCCGGTCGAAGGCGATACCGGCAGCACCGGCGAATAGGTCCGCCGCCGCTCTTCGCGCAAAGTCGGCAACATGATGTCCATGATCGCCTGATAGTTGCGCAGGACGTTCCTCAGCGCATCGTCGAAGGTACCCGAATTGTACCGGTCCGATGCCGAAACGAACTCGTAGTCGAACCCGAAACGATCGAGGAAATCGCGCAGCATTGCATTGTTGTGGTGCGCAAAGCTTTCGAACTTTTCGAAAGGGTCGGGAATGCGGCTCAACGGATGACCAAGATGGGCATCGAGCATCGGCTTGTTGGGCACATTGTCGGGCACCTTGCGCAGGCCGTCCATGTCATCCGAAAAGGCCACCAGCCGGGTCGGGTGCCCGCCAGTCAGCACTTCGTAGGCGCGGCGCACGAGCGTGGTGCGCAACACTTCCTGAAACGTTCCGATGTGCGGCAGCCCGCTCGGCCCGTAACCGGTTTCGAACAGCACCGGCACCAGGTTGCCATCGCCATCGCGCTTTCCGTCCGGATAGCGTTTGATCAGCTTGCGCGCCTCTTCAAATGGCCATGCCTTCGATGTTTGCGCTGCGGTCTGGATAGTGTCGGTCATGATGCCCGCCCTTTTGCGCGGCAGGTCGGGTTGCGCAAGCAAAAGCTGCCATGAACGACAGACCGTGCACTGTTCAATGGCCGATGCGTGTCACGCCTCTGGCCCCACAGGACAACACCGACAGTCCCGAAAAGGCGGAACCGCGAACGCGATCCCGCCCTTGTCGTGGAGGCACGCTTGAAGGAAAGTTACTTGAGCAGCGACAGCACGTTCTGCTGGGCCTGGTTGGCCTGGGCGATCATCGCGGTCGATGCCTGGGCAAGGATCTGCGCCTTGGCCATCGCGGTGGTTTCCGCCGAATAATCGGTATCCATGATCCGCGAACGTGCGTCCGACAGGTTCGTCACGTTGTCGTTGAGGTTGTTGACCACCGATTCCAGCCGGTTCTGCCCGGCGCCAAGCCCGGCGCGGGTGGCGCTGACGGCGGCCAGCGCACTGTCGACATTGTCGATCGTGGTACTGGCGTTGGTTGCGCCGCTGCCATCGCCTGCAACGGTATCGTTGACCTTGAGCGATTGCGTGGCGGCAGCCGAATAGGCGACGTTGCCGGTGCCGAACAGCGCATCGCCGTCGAACGCCTTGCTGACCAAGGTGACCGTATCAGAGGTTTCAGCCCCGGTCTGGATCACGAACGAAAGATCGTCGGCGGCAACCGGTGCTGTGGCAATGGCGAACAGGTTGTTGCCGTTGAACTTGGTCTTGGTCAGCACTTCGCTGATCTGGCTGGTCAGGTTTTCGACTTCGGACTGCATCGCATCGCGGTCCGACCCCTGATACGTGCCCGATTTGGCCTGCACCGCCAGTTCGCGGATGCGCTGAAGCATCGAGGTCACTTCGTTGAGCGCGCCATCGGCGGTCTGCGCAAAGGAAATGCCATCGTTGGCATTGCGCACGCCCTGGTTCATGCCGCGGATCTGCGATGTCATGGTGGTGGTGATCGCAAGCCCTGCGGCATCGTCCTTCGCGCCATTGATGCGCTTTCCGGTCGAAAGGCGTTCCATCGCCATGCCCAGCATCTTGTTGGCCGAATTAGAAGCATTCGCAGCGCGGGTGGCGCTGATATTGGTGTTGATAACTGCCATGTCCCATTCTCCACTATGGGCCGGAGCGGGTTTCAACTCCGGTATTGGTCCCGCAACACAGAACGGCGCGGAGGCGATACGTTTAAGGGCGACTGAAACTTTCCCCGTGGGCAGCCAGGCCCTGCCCTTCGCGCTTGCCCGTTGTTCCATTCCTGTTCTATCGAGCGGTGGTGACCGATCGCCCCGCCCTCTCGCTTCCGGCAATCCATGCCAGCCATGGCGGGTGCTGGCTGCGCGAAAGCACCGGCACGCGTGGAATCGGGAAGGGGGAAGCGATCGTGGCGGCGGCAGATACGCCGCTGCTGATGCTCAACGCCCCGCTGGTTGCCAGCCGCCTGGGCTACCCCGACCTTTCCGGGCTGGACCTGCTGGAGCTTTACGCCTTCATCCATCCCGCCCGGTTCATCGTCCCTACGCCAAAGGGCCTTGCCCACGCGCTGCGGCTGGACGAACCGACCGCCGACGATGCGGTGCCGCTGCTGTTGCAACAGGCCGCGCAGGCCCTGCTGGCAACGTGCGAGAGCGATGACTGGCCCGAACGCGAAGGCGCATGGACCGCGCTGCAATCGCTGGTGCGGATGCGCTGGCCCTGGGCCAACCTCCTCACGCCCCGGATCGCTCGCCCCCAGCGCGCGGAACGCTGGCTGTTTGCGCGCCTGCCGGAATGGGAAGATGCCGCAGAACGCCCGCAGCCTGCGCAAGTCGTGCTCGACGATGCCGCCATCGCCGCGCGTCTCGCCCGGATCACCGGCGAAGGCGCGGAGGCGCGCCCCGCCCAGCAAGCCTATGCCCGCGAAGCCGCGCGCATGTTCGCCCCGCGCGGTGCCGCGCGCCAGCCGCACGTCGTGCTGGCACAGGCTGGCACCGGCACCGGCAAGACCTTCGGTTATCTGGCGCCTGCATCGCTGTGGAGCGAAGCTGCAGGCGGTACAGTATGGGTTTCAACTTACACAAAGGCACTGCAACGGCAGTTGCGCCGCGAAAGCCGCCGCGCATTTCCCGACCGCGACGGAAACGAGGCAAAGGCCCAGCCGCCGGTCGTGGTGCGCAAGGGGCGGGAGAACTACCTGTGCCTGCTCAACCTCGAAGATGCCTTGCAAGGCGGCTTTGGCGGGCGGGCAGCTATCCTGGCGCAACTGGTTGCGCGCTGGGCAGCATTTTCGCAGGATGGCGACATGATCGGCGGCGATCTGCCCGGCTGGCTGGGCACGTTGTTCCGCAAGCGCGGCATCGCAGCGTTGACCGACCAGCGTGGCGAGTGTGTCTATGCCGGCTGCCCGCATTATCGCAAATGCTTCATCGAACGCGCAGCCCGCGCCTCGGCCGGAGCGGATCTGGTTATCGCCAATCATGCGCTTGTCATGGTCAACGCCGCGCGCGGGCGCGATGCGGCGCAGCGCCCTACGCGGATCGTTTTCGATGAAGGGCACCATGTTTTTGAAGCTGCCGATTCCACCTTTTCCGCCGCGCTGACCGGCGCGGAAACGATCGAACTGCGTCGCTGGGTGATCGGCCCGGAAGGAAAATCGCGCGGGCGAAGGCGCGGCCTTTCCGCACGGCTCGCGGACGTTGCCAGCTACGATGAAGAAGGCGCGCAGGCCATCGCGCAGGCGCGCGAAGCGGCACAGGCCCTGCCGTCCGACGGCTGGCTGGCACGCGTGGTCGAAGGCACACCGTCAGGCCCGCTCGAAGGATTGCTCAGCGCCGCGCGCGCGCTGACCTACGCCCGCGATGAAAGCGGCGGTCAGGATGCAGGTTACGGCCTCGAAACCGAAGTCGCGCAACTCGACGGAGGCTTCATCGAAGTAGCGGGGCATGCGCAGGAGGCCCTGGAAGCCTTGCGCAAGCCATTGGTCAAACTGGCGCTGCGGCTCGAAGCCCTGATCGAGGACGGGCCGGATTGGCTCGATGGCCCGGCCCGCGCCCGCATCGAAGGCGCGCGCAGTGCGATTGGCTGGCGGACGGACCTCATCGCCGGGTGGATCGCGTTGCTCGCGCGCCTGGGCGGGCCGGGCGATCCCGATTTTGTCGATTGGCTGGCGGTTGAACGGTCCGACGGGCGCGAATGGGACGTTGGGTTGCACCGCCATTACCTCGATCCGATGAAACCGTTCGCGGAAACCGTGCTGGCCCCGGCGCACGGCGTGATGATGACATCGGCCACGCTGCGCGATGGCGATGACTGGGACAGCGCCGTGGCGCGCAGCGGCGCGCCACATCTCGATCTGGCGCCGCGCCTGTTCTCTGCGGAAAGCCCTTTCGATTATGCTGTACAGGCGACCGTGCTGATCGTCACCGATGTACCCAAGGGAGACATTCCGGCGCTGGCCGGGGCTTATGGCCGCCTGATAGAAGCATCGGGCGGCGGGGCGCTGGGGCTGTTCACCGCGATCCGCCGGCTGCGCGCGGTCTACGGCCGGATTGCCGACCGGCTGGCGCGCGGAGGGCTGCCGCTGTTCGCCCAGCATGTCGATCCGATCGACACCGGGACCCTGGTCGATATCTTCCGCGATGATCCGCGCGCCTCACTGCTTGGCACCGATGCCCTGCGCGATGGCGTGGACGTACCCGGCCATTCGCTGCGGCTGGTGGTGATGGAACAGGTGCCCTGGCCCAAACCTTCGATCCTCCATCGCGCCCGCCGCCTTGCCGGAGGCGGACAGACGCATGACGACCGGATCATCCGCGCCCGGCTGGCGCAGGCGTTCGGGCGCCTGATCCGTTCATCGGGCGATCGCGGGCATTTCGTTGTGCTCTCGTCCGCGTTCCCGTCGCGCCTGCTCTCAGCCTTCCCGCCGGGCACGCCGATCCGCCGGGTGACGCTGGAAGCGGCTTTACAAAGCGTAGCTGGCAGTGTTTCTGGACAGGATCACGCCAGCGCCACGCCGGAGGGGATTTCGTGAAGACACTTGCCCTGTTCCGCCACGCCAAGTCGGACTGGAGCGATGCCCGCGCGCGGGACTTCGACCGTCCACTCAACGCACGTGGCCAGCGCGGCGCAAGGGCAATGGGCGAATATATCAAGGCCAGCGGGCGGCAGTTCGACCGGATGATAGCCAGCCCGGCGGTGCGCGCGGCGGAAACCGTTGAAGAAGCCAGCAAGGCCTGGGGATGTACCTTCAAGGTCGAGTGGGACCGCCGCATTTACCTCGCCAGTTCCGCCACGCTGATCGACCTCCTCAAGGATATTTCCGGGGATCCGCAAAGCGTGCTGATGGTGGGTCACAATCCGGGGCTGGAAGACCTGATCTTCGATCTCGTGCCCGACGATGGTACGTCGCCGCTGCGCGACGAAGTGGAGATCAAGTTCCCGACTGCCGCTTTCGCCGTGCTGGAACTCCCCATCACACGCTGGAGCGATATAACCGAAGGCAGCGCCCGGCTGGTGGAACTGAAGCGCCCGCGCGATCTGGATCCTGCGCTGGGGCCGGAACTGCTCGACTGAACGCTATTCCCCGATGGCCGCTGCCAACCTGTCGCGCACACCGCGCAGCGTCTGCGCAACCGGGACCAATGCCGATGCTGCCACAGCGGGGTTCTGCACACCCCCGGACGAAACCCCCGCATCAGGCTGCGCGATACCAGACGAAGCCGTTTCGCCGCGCAGCAATTGCCGTGCGCCCTTGATCGTATAACCTTCACGGTTGAGCAGGCTGTCGATCCGGCGGATCAGGGCAATATCGCCAGGCCGGTAATACCGGCGCCCGCCTGCCCTTGTCAGCGGTCGCAGCATGGGGAACTGTTCTTCCCAGTACCGCAAGACATGCTGCCGGATATCCAGCGCGCGGGCCACTTCGCCAATCGTGCGCAAGGCGTCGGGCGCCTTGCCATCGTCGACAATCGGGACTTCACCGGTCGCGGGATCGAAAGGCCCGGTCATCGAAAGGCGCTCACCCCTGACAGATGCGGTCCTTCAGCATCTGGCTGGCGCGGAAGGTCAGCACCCGGCGCGGCGTAATCGGCACTTCGATCCCGGTCTTGGGATTGCGGCCAATACGTTCTGCCTTGTCGCGCAGCAGGAACGTGCCGAACCCGGAAATCTTGACGTTTTCGCCACCAGCCAGCGCATCGCACATCTTGTCGAGAATGGATTCCACCATTTCCAGCGAATCTGCGCGCGAAAGACCAACTCTGCGGTTGATGCTTTCCGCAAGATCAGCGCGCGTCAAAGTACCGATAGAACGCATCCCCACCTACCCCCAAAGGTATCCTGTCCTGTCGTGGCAGAATAACGCGAATTATACAGAACGCAATCCAATCCCTTGGAGGGAAAGGATAACCGATTGAACAGCAAGACGGCAGCGCAAACGGCACCGCGGATCAGATGCGAACGAGGCAAGCACCCCAGGTAAATCCGCCGCCCATCGCTTCGAACATCACCAGATCGCCGGGCTTGATCCGCCCGTCACGCACCGCAACGTCATAGGCCAGCGGCACCGATGCTGCACTGGTATTGGCGTGCTGATCGACCGTGACAATGACCTTTTCCGCCGGAAGGCCAAGCTTGCGCGCGGTCGCGTCAAGGATGCGGAAATTGGCCTGATGCGGCACAACCCAGTCGATATCCTCCGGCGCAAAGCCCGTGGCATCGAGCACTTCGGTCAAGACATTGGCAAGGTTGGTAACCGCGTGGCGAAACACCTCGCGCCCCTTCATCCGCAGCTTGCCGACCGTCCCGGTCGTGGAAGGACCGCCATCGACAAAGAGCATTTCGTTGTGCGCACCATCTGCATGCAGCCGCGTTGCGATCACGCCCGGCGCCGTACGATCAGCATCGTCAACGTCCTGCGCTTCCAGCACGACTGCCCCGGCACCGTCCCCGAACAGGACACACGTGGTGCGATCTTCCCAGTCGAGGATGCGGCTGAACGTTTCCGCGCCAATCACCAGCGCGCACTTGGCCATACCGGTCCGAATCATCGAGTCGGCAGTACCCAGCGCGTAGAGGAAGCCTGAACAGACTGCCGCAACATCGAAGGCGATGCCGCCATTGCAGCCAAGGTTATGCTGCACGATCGTGGCGGTGGCCGGAAAGGTCTGGTCGGGCGTGGCGGTCGCCAGAATGATCAGGTCGATCCGTGCAGCGTCGATTCCCGCCGCTTCAAGCGCCCGCTGCGCGGCAAGCGTGGCCAGCGTTGACGTCGTTTCGCTTTCGTCGGCGATGTAGCGGTTGCGGATACCGGTGCGCTCGACGATCCATTCGTCGTTGGTATCGACCCGTTCGGCCAGTTCGGCATTGCTGACAGCCTTGGCCGGCAGCGCGGAACCGCTGCCCCGGATGACGGCACGCACGCTCATGCTGCGCTCTCGTCGCTGCTCACTGGCGCGGCGCGTGATGCTGCCTTGCCGCGTCCGGTTGTGCGGATGGCCTCTGCGCCAACCCGCGCAAGATCGGCCTTGATGCGTTCTGTCAGGTTTTCCTCCAGCAGGCGGGCTGTCACCGCCACCGCATTGGCCACACCCAGCGCCGTGGCGCTACCGTGGCTTTTGACCACGACACCGTTCAGGCCCAGAAAGACCGCTCCGTTGTGGTTGTTCGGATCAAGGTGATGCTTGAGCAGTTCGGTTGCCGGGCGCGAGATCAGGAAGCCGAACTTCGAGCGCAACGACGACGAGAAGCTGCGCCGCAAGAGATCGGCCACGAAACGCGCGGCACCTTCCATCGACTTGAGCGCAATGTTCCCGGAAAAACCGTCGGTCACCACGACATCGACATCCCCGCGCGAAAGCTTGTCTGCTTCGGTGAAGCCATCGAAAGTGAGCGCCAGTTCATCCGCCAGAGCCTTGAGCTGCGTCGCCGCATCGCGCAGCGAATCGGTGCCCTTGGTTTCTTCGGTGCCGATGTTGAGCAGGCGCACGCGCGGCGCATCGAGGTTGCTCACGATGCGCGCATAGGCGGCGCCCATGATGGCGAACTGAACAAGATTGCGTGCATCGCAATCGGTATTGGCGCCAAGATCCAGCATCACCAGATCGTTTTCGCCAAGCGTGGGCAGCAGGGCCGACAGCGCCGGCCGGTCAATCCCAGGCAGTGTGCGCAGCGCCAGCTTGGCCATGGCCATGAGCGCGCCGGTGTTGCCCGCGCTGACCGCGGCCCCGGCGTCGCCCTGCTTTACAGCATTGATCGCCATGCCCATCGACGTGGTCTTGGCGCGGCGCAGCGCCTGCGTCGGCTTTTCATCGCCACTGACCACGTCGGGAGCGTGGAGAATCTCCGACGCTCCACGCATGTTGGGGTGATTTTCAAGAGCCCGCTTGATGCGCGTTTCGTCCCCGACCAGCAGGAACTTGAAGCGTTCGTGACGACGACGGGCCAGTGCCGCGCCTTCGACCATCACGCGCACGCCTTCATCGCCGCCCATCGCATCCACGGCGATACGCGGCAGACTCATGATCTCTATCCCCCCCTGCCTACGAGCTTAAAGCCCGACGGCGATGATTTCGCGACCGTTGTAATGACCGCAGGCATTGCACAGCATGTGCGGGCGCTTCAGTTCACCGCAGTTGGAGCATTCATGGAATGCATCGGGCGTAAGCGCATCGTGGCTGCGGCGCATGCCCCGGCGGGACGGAGAAGTCTTTCTTTTGGGGACGGCCATTTCGGCACCTGTTCCTGAAATAGTGGTGTTAGCTGCGGGCGCGATAGGGAAAACCGGACCGCCGCACAAGCCTTGTTAGGAGCAGGCCCTTACCGATGGCAGGGCCCGCACCCGGCGACATGCGCGACAGGAACGGTCTTCGCCTCTGCGGGCGAAGGCGCGCCTATACGGATTTTCTGGTGCTTTGCAAGCTGTGGCGCGCTAGCAGACTGCAAGTGCCTGTTTCCGGCATCACCAACACGGGGGAGTATCCAATCGCATGACCATCCTGCCCATCACGCTATGCGCAGCCGCTGCGGCTGCCGCGATCAACATCTGGCTGTCGATCCGCGTCGGCGCCATTCGTTCCGCCCGCAAGATCAGCATTGGTGACGGCGGGGATCTTGCGCTGGTCGCCCGCATGCGCGCGCACGCCAACTATATCGAAAACACCCCGATCGTCCTGATTCTGATCGCGCTGATCGAAATGGCCCGGACCGGAAGCCCCTACCTCATGGGCGTAGCCGCCATCTATCTGCTGGGTCGCGTGGCGCACGGACTGGGCATGGACGGCGGAACGCTCGGTAGCGGGCGCCTGGTCGGCACGATGATCACGCTGCTGACCCAGCTCGGCCTTGGAATCTGGGCGGTTTCCATCGTTCTCGACATGTAACGCCTGCGCGCCGGGATGCCTTGCATTCCGGCGCCACGCCCGCCCAGGGTTCAACCCAGCGCGTAATCGCTGACAAAAGCATTGGTCTGGCGTTCACGCCCGAACGTGCTGTGCGGACCGTGGCCGGGAATAAAGGTCACATCGTTGCCCAGCGGCCAGAGCTTTCCGGTAATAGAATCGACAAGATCCTGATGGTTGCCCATCGGGAAGTCGGTCCGCCCGATCGAGCCCTGGAACAACACATCGCCGACAATCGCAAACCGCGACGGGGCGTGGTAAAAGACGACATGACCTGGCGTGTGGCCGGGGCAATGGATCACATCCAGCACAAGATCGCCGACCGTCACGGTATCCCCATCTACCAGCCAGCGATCCGGTTCGAAGACTTCGCCGGTAATGCCCCAGCGCCTGCCATCTTCATCCAGTTGCGCGATCCAGAAGCGGTCCGCTTCGTGCGGCCCTTCGATCGGCACGCCAAGGTCCTTGGCCAGTACCCCCGTCATCCCGCAGTGGTCGATATGACCATGGGTAACCAGCAGCTTCTCGATCGTCACGCCAGCACGCTCCACCGCCAGCTTCAGCCGGTCGAGATCACCGCCCGGATCGATCAACGCGGCCCGCTTCGTCCGCGTGCACCACACCAGCGTGCAGTTCTGCTCAAGCGGCGTGACCGGGATGATCGCCACTTTCATGGGTGGTTCGTTCGAAATTGCGGACGGCGAAGGCTGGTTCATGCGCGGAAAATGGCCACAAGGTTGCGCAATTGCAATGGGCGTGCCGCGGGCATTGGCGCTGGACCGCGATTTCCTCCCGTCCCGCACCAGCCGTGCATGGATGCCAGGCCGCCCGATATGTTCGTCATTTCGACGCCTAGAGCGGTGTGGTTTATGCGTTTACGGCCTAAAGCCGCCCCCCCTTCCAGACCACGCGGCCGACGATTTCGACATCGGTCGCCGGGCGCTCCATGCGCGGATAAGCGACGTTGTCCGAAATCACCCGGAAGGTTCCGCCAGGACCGGGTTCGAGCCGTTTGACAAGCAGCACATCGTCCAGCCTGATGACATGGATACCGGCCCGTGTCGGGCGAACCGTGCGGTCAACCAGGATTTCGTCCCCGTCGCACAGCGTCGGCTCCATCGAATCGCCTTCCACCTCGATCACCGAAAGCATGACCGGGTCCAGTCCTTGCGCCTTCAACCAGCGGCTGGAGAAGCGCAGGCGGCCAGAGGGTATTTCCTCTGCCGGAAGTGCACCCTGACCCGCCGATGCGCCCAGCGGAAGGCGCGGAATATCCGCCCATTCAGCCATGCTGGGGCGCGGCCCCGCACGTAATGCAGGCGCATCACGGGTGATACCCGCATGCGGCCCGGCAAGCTCCATCTCATCAACCCCGAAGAAGCGCGCAAGCACGCGGCGGTCGTTTTCTTCGAGTTTGCGCGGGCTTCCCTTGCGCACAAACTGCTGCAAATAGGTCGTGTTGCGGCCGATCAGGGCCGACAGCGCGGCAAGACTGACACCACGGCCAGTGGCCAGTTCCACCAGCCGGGCACGCGCGCCATCTTCGTCAATAGTCGCTGCCTTTGATGCAGTCGTGCTCTGCAAGGGCCTTACTCCACTTTCGAAGGACTTTTCCTAGCAATGTAGGATTACGCCGTCAACATAGGAAAAATCCTATTACGAATCAGCCAATAGGAATCGCAGCACGGCGGACCGGACGCTGCGATGCCCGTCGAAGGAGGAACCACTGCCAATGCTGCTCCGCCAGATCGAAAAGTTCATCGAACGCACCGGCATGCCGGTTACCAAGTTTGGCCGCCTGGCTGCACACGATCCCCGCCTGATCGGAGACTTGCGCAACGGCCGCGAACCACGAACCGCCATGGTGGAACGTGTAGAACATTTCATGAACAATTTCACAGGGGATGTCCATGCTGCTTGAACGGATCGGCTTCGAAACAAAAGCCGTGGCGACCGCAACCATACCGCCGCGCCGCCTTTCCGCCACCGATCGCCTGATGCGCGCCGTCCGCGAGATTGCAGGGTCGCTGGCCCGGATCGTCGAGCACCGCGAAACACCGTGGGCCAGCATCACCTTTACCGGCACACGCCACTGCCTTGTCCTGCGCTTTGAAGGGGGCGACGCGGTGAGCGATGGCGAAGCCTTTGTCACCGTCCTGCCTGAGCATGAGTTCCGCATCCACGGGCAGCTTGTGGCCGATGCGGCCATCACGCGCGTGGATCACGCACTCCTGCCCGCACCGCTGCTGGAAGTGGAATGCGAAATCCTGCTGCTGAACGAGGACTGAGCGGGAGAATTGCCGGGTGCCAACGCGGGCACCCGGTCTCCTCTCCAACCATTGAAGCTATTGGTCCACCTTTGCCAGCATGGGCGCAGTTTTTGCCCCTACCCACTGGCTCATGTCCACTGCATTGGAAACCCGGAACACCTGCCCCTTGCTGTTGAGGAAAAGCTCCTCCATCTCGGCACGGTTGAACGGGCGAGAGCCAAGGCGACCGAATATCGCCATCTGCCCCCCGGTTTCATCGACCCCGCGATCACGATCAAGCCCCTTCGACAAGGCCAGCGCCGGAGTTGGCGTACGCGCCCACGCGATCAGTTCCGGCTTGGGTTCGGGCGAAAAACCATAGAAGTTCGGCTGGCTTGAAGGACTGGTCAGTTGCAGCACCTTCATCCCGTTGCGGCCATCGGCCACGTAGGCAAACAGCGAGGCATTAGTCGATGCGACGATCACGTCCTCGGCATCGGTCAACTGGCCGCCCGCCGTATAGCTGGTGTAGATCGCGGGCCGGGTCGGTGCCGTGATGTCGACAATCACCAGACCCTGCGCCTTCGCCGCGACATAGGCGTAGGTGCGCGAAAGATAGACGCGCCGGGCGTCGGCCAGCGGCACGACCGCGCCTTCGACCTGCCTGGGTTCCGCCAGATTGGTCACGTCCATCAGTTCCAGCCCGTTGGCCGTGGTAACCCACAGATAACGGAACTGCACTGCCGTGGCGCGCGGATCGCGCAACGGCACGACCGACGTTACACGCGGATCGAGACAGGTTTCTCCACCCTTGGCCCGACTGACCTCGCACGGCTTGTCCGCACTCCAGGGCTTGGGCAGATGAACAGTGACCAGCGCCTTGTCGGTCACCACATAGGCATAGTCGCCCGCCAGCGTGATGTGCCGCGCCCCGGTCAGCACGCCATCGGGATTGAAGGTCAGGGCACGCTCGAAGAAGTTGTTGCGGAACTCGCCATCGGCCAGCGTATCGACATTGACCGCAATCAGCCCTTCGACGCTATCGGTGACGAAGGCATAGCTGTAGACCGGCGAGAACGGCTGTTCCTGGTTGATCCCGCGCAGTTCGGGCGAGTTGCGCGTCGGCGCAATCGCCTGGTTGGTCGGCAGCGCCATGCAGGTCGCGTTGGTTGTCTTCACATGGGTATCATGCCCCAGCGGTGAGAACGGCGCGGTCACGATGCGTTCGGAGAAGCCCTTGTTGCCGATCGCGGCAATGTCATAGGCGCGGAAGCCCCCCTTCCCTTCGGCCACGAACATGTACTCCCCGCGCATCTGCAGGCAGCGCACCGAATCCCTGGTGCCTTCAACCACATTGGCGAACTGTTCCTGCCCGGTAGTTTCACCCGAAAGCTTGCCATCCATGATCTTGCCACGGGTCCAGTTCTTCAGCTCGCGCCCGTTTTTCTCGACATGCTGGCGCCAGTAGTCCGGGTAGGCATAGCGGTGCAGGTACGAACCGATCACGGCTTGGGGTTCATCCCATTCGGTCACGCGCACGGCTTCAAAGCCGCCTTCGAGACCGAACCAGGCGTTCATCCCCACGAAGTTGACGTAGTTGGTTCCCAGCAGCAGCAGCTGCGCCATGATCGCGTTGTTGTCGTCATCCTGGCTGACGTGGCAGTCGGTGCACTGCTTCGTTTCGTTCTTGCGCACGGTATGCGGGAAGTGCGGCGCAAAGGCCTGCGAGGAATAGCCGATCGACGAAATCGGCGGCTGCTGCACATAGATGCGCTCGCGGTTGATATTGGTCGATGAAAGGATCAGCGCCGAGGTCGAACGGATCGGCGCGGTAATCGCCTTGCCCGAAACCGGATTGCCTGCCGCATCGAACGTCACGGGGTCAGACCCGGACGACTTGTTGCGCTGGTGCTTGCCCAACTGGAACATGTCATCGCGCGCAACCTGCGGGTTGTAGGTTGCATAATTGCGGGTCGAGTCTTCCTCGTACTTGTGCGTCTCGGACTTCCAGTTCGCCTCGATCGGCAAGTGGCAGCCTGCGCACGAGGTTGTCCACGAAAGGTGGCAGGTGAAGCAGGCCATGTCATCGTCGCGGTGCGCGCGCGCTTCCTTGGCGATACCGGTACCGAAGCGGTACTCCCCGTCTTCCGAGGCGGATTTCGCCATCAGCTTTGCACGCGCAGCCTTGGGGTTGAAGATCGGCTTGCCCGCCGAGTCCATCTTCCCGGCATAGCGCGCATCGACCGAATCTTTGACCAGGCTGACCCGCCAGGAAAGGTCCGGATCGATGATTGACCGCTGGATCAGTACGCGGCGCCCGTCGGCTTCCTTGAACCATTCGAAACGGCGCTGACCGTCGGCGTTGCGCAGCAGTGAAAGGTTGTTGCCCTTTTCCGGCGCGGCCATGTTCGATGTCAGCAGCGTCGGGTAGGCATCGGGCGTGCCGTGGCAATCCTTGCAGCCTATTTCCACCGCATTGGCCACTTCGCCATAGATCAGGCCATTGCCGTGGCTGTCCTGCGCAAAGTGGCAGTCGGCGCACTGCATCCCGATCTGGGCATGGATGTCCATCATGTGAACGGCCTTGCCGGGGTTGTCCGGGCCGACATCGACAAACTTGCCTTCACCCGCCTTGCGGAACTTTTCCGGGTCCGCCGGGTCGATGATGTGCGCCTTGTCGGTGCCGTAGGAAGACATGTCCCCCTCGTCGTCGAGCAGGTTCCCACGACGGTCGCGCTTCAGGATCGCACGGAAGTTCCAGCCATGGCCGTGGTAATCGGCAAACTGGGTGTCCTTCAACTGGGTGTTGAGATCGTAGACATTGCGCAGGAACTCGACATCGCGCCACAGGCCGCGCGTGGAGGCCCCTTCCGGATTGCGATCCAGCACTTCGCGCTGTTCGTCGATGGTCGGGTAGAACTGCTTCTTGAACGTCTTCGCGTAATCGGAGTCTGACATCCCAGCGGGCTTGGGCGCGCGGTTCTCAGGCCCCGGCCACAGCGAATCCGCATCGGATTCGTAATCCCACATCGTGTAACCGAGATAGCTGTTCAGGAAGATGTTCGGCTGGTGCATGTGGCAGTTCATGCACTGCGCCGTCGGGATTGCACGGGTGAAGGCATGGACCAGCGGATGGCCGCGTTCACGGTCCTGCATCGCAACCGGACCGGTGGCATCGTGGCCGTCGCCATGCCCGCCAGCATCTGCATGGCCGCCTTTTGCATGGGCGCCCTTGGCGTGCGCGGCGTCAGCCATGGCATGGCCCTTTTCGTCAAGCCCGGCCATGGCATGGGCCGATGCCTGATCCATCTTGTCTTCGGCCATCGTCCCGTGCGGCGCAACGCCCTTGGCCGGAGCATAGACAAGCTGCTCTGCTGCCGAGATAGCCCGCGCGCAGTCCGCTTCCTTGTCGGTCTCCGCGTGGCTGTCGGCAAGGTAGCCGCCCTTGCCGCCCAGTACCGTGCCGCGCACTTTGTCGTGCGCTTCATGGGCCGCAGCGTCATAGCTACCATAGGCGCCAGAGCGGTGCTGCCCTTCGCGCAGATCGCGGATCGTCGGGTCGGCGGTGATAGTCTGGCCATCGCGGCCGCAGCGCGCGTAGTTGAGGCTATGGCGCGGTTCGCGGTCGTTGGCGTAGATCACGTGGCACGATGCACACCCGGACGAGCGGTAGTCCCCCGGCTGGTCATTGGTGCCCATCTGGAACAGGAACGGGTCGTTCAGGCGCGTCTTGTGGATGTTCAGGACCGGAATCGCCACGCGCAGGCCGGTGGCCGGGCCACGGTTGGACTGCTTGAGATCGGGACGGCCAGGCTCTTCCAGACGCTGGATCAGACCGGTCGAGTTCGGCAGCCCGATTTCAGGGAACTGCGGGTTGATCGTGCGGCCACCGTCCTCGAAAACGCGGAACACGTCGCCCGGAGGGATCATGTGCCAGCGCGGCAGCGGGTACATGATCGGCAAGGCCCCGCGCGCCTTTTGCTGCGGCGTCACCGTTCCCCACATCGGCTTGCCGTCAGGGCCGATTTCCTTTGACCCGGACTTGAGCAGCGCCGGTTCTCCCTTGCGGGTGAAGCTTTCGCCGAACATGTAGTTCTTGAACGGCACGATGCCGTTGTTATAGGCCGCTCCGCCCCACAGCATCGCGCCCGTGCTCATCAGCGAGCGTTCGGACGCCTCGATGATTTCCATGTGGCAGGCCCCGCAGGCATCGCGCGCCACGCGATAGTCCGACGGATTGACAAAGCGGACAAACTCCGGGCTTTCCTTGGCCAGCAGCGCGTAGGATCGCTTGGGATTGGCCGACGACGGCCACCCCCACGCCACCGGATATTTCGGCAGGACGTGCGCTGTTTTGAGCGCACCCATGTATTCCATCGAATTGCGATTCCACGACCGGTCGGCCACCACCGAAGTGTTGCCGCCATGGCAATCCGCGCACGACAGAACCACCGCCGGGCTGGCGTGCATGGTGCGGTGATCGCTCTGCGTGTGGCAGCTCACGCATCCGGCGTTCTGCTTGTCCACATAAGCCCACTGCTCTTCCGGCGTATCGCCGGGCTGGCCGCGTGGCGCGGCCGGGGCGCGGGTATGCGTGATCTTCTGCGCGGTTTCCCCGCCCGATGCCAGCAATGCGCTGGGCACCAGCAACATGGCCAGCACGGCCACCAGCCAGGCCAGCGGCCGCGCACGTCTGCCATGCTGCGCAGCCGTTCCGCCAGTGGCGGTCAGCAAGGATATGCGGGCGGCGATCGGGGCGTTGTGGGTCATCAGAAAGCCAGTGTCGCGTTGGCGAGGACAGAGTAGAAGCGGCGGGCCTTGCCCTGTTGAGCAAACAGATCGTCGAAACCACCGCCCGGTTCGAGCACCGCGCCCGAAAGCCGGAAGACCAGGTTTTGCGAGGCATTGGGCCGCCAGATCGCGGAAACCGAAGCATCCCAGCCGATGTCACGCGGGATCGAACCTTCGTTTCGCAGCACTTGCAGCACTTTCGTGTTTTCGAACCAGAGATGGTTGACGTTGGTCGATACCCGCAGTGTCGGCGTGAGGTCGAAATCGGTGCCCAGCCCCAGCAGCACCGTGCCGGGGTTGGTGAAGTTCGACTGCCCCTGTTCCTTGGACGAACGCAGCGTGTTGAGAATGCCATTGCGCCCGTTGACCGAAATCACGCGCCCGCCCCCGGCAAAGGGTATGGTCTGGCGAATCCAGTAGCTGGTATCGGCCCCGGCGAATTGCGGATTTTCAAAGATCGCGTCGAAGCCGCCATCGGTCTTGTCGTAGGGATCGCTGTCACCGCTGGCCCACAGGCCAGACAGGCGGATGCGCGTCCAGTCGATGTCGTAGCTCAGTTCGGCCGCCGCCATGAACGCCTTTATGGTTGTTGGCCGGCTGGTCAGGAAATTGTTCCGGTTTTCACCCAACGCCGCGTAGACCTGCCCGGTCAGGTTGATGCGGCCGATGCGCCCGTCGGCGGCATAACCGAGGTACACCACGTCGTATTCCCGCCCGCGCAGATCGCCCAGCAGCGCCGGGCGGACCGGGAAGCCGTTGGTGTCGATCCGCAAGCTGTTGCGCTCGCGGTTCATGTTGTAGGTGACTGAAACCTGGCTGGTCAGGCCCACCACCGGGAAATCCTGGCGGTAGAGGTTGGCCATGAAGACGAAATCGTCGCGCGGCGTGCGGCTGATGTCGTTGAGGCCGGAGTTGGTTTCCTTTTCCAGCCGCCAGAACGCCGCGATATTGAACTGGAAGCGGTTGTTGTCCCGGTTGCCAAACAGGCGGATGCCAAGCTGGTTGTCGTTGAACAGGAAACCGCGGAAATCCGATTGCATCGGCTGGATGCCCGCGCGCACCGAGATGAAATCGTAGCGTTTCGTGTCGAACCGCCCGATGTGATAATCGACGAACGCTTCCTGCACGCCAACGAAGGCATCGGTACGGCGCGTACCCTTGGACGGCTCGACGAACAGCACACGCCGTTCCGGCACCTGCACATGGTTGATATTCGCGGCAATGCCGATGCGGTATTCCACCACCGGCGGCTTGTAGGCCGTCATCCCCTTGAGCAGCGAAACGCCCGCGATGAACGTCTGCGAAAGCACGAGACTGTTGCTGTGGCCGAACACGTCAATGGCGTTGGCGTTCGACGTGGTCTGGTTGCCCACCGGGATCGGGAAACTGCGCGGTTCGACCACCGTATCGGAGACGGCGCTGGCAATCAGGAACCAGTCATCGCCCTTGAGAAAGCCGGGACGTTTGCCGCGCGCCAGCGGACGGTCCCCTTTCAGCAGGTTGTGGTGGAACGGATCGAGCTGCGAATGGCAGACAAACTCCAGCCGGGGGAACAGCGTGTAGAGCGAACGGTCCTTCTTGCCTGTCGCAGGGTTCTTCTGCGGGCACAGCGAGGTCATGATGCGCCACCGATCGGGCACGCCCACATCCAGGCCCAGATCGCCCACCGGCCCTTCGCCATCGTACTTGTCGTAGAAGGCTTCGGGCGGCGGCGCATTGACGGCGCCGGGATTGTCCTGCTCGACCTTGTCGGGCAACTGCTTGTTGAAACCGGGACGGCGGCGCCCGTCGATCAGTGCATCGTCAGCATCCGTTTCCCCGCCGGGCAAGGCCGTGGCATTGCTTTCCACCGGTTGCGAGACCGTGTCCGCGTCAACCGATGCCGGTTGCGCCGCCTCCATCGCCCCAGGCTCCACTGCCTGCAAACTGTCCGCTTCCGTCGCGCCAAACACGCGGAACGGCAAAGTGCGTTGCGCCGGTTCGGCAACGGCGAACTGCACGGCGGGCACTTGCGCTGGACCGGCAAGGCCAAGCGCAGGGGCGATCAGGGCGACGACGTGCTGCATCACTTGCCCTCGCAGACATTCTGGTCGGACGTGTCGAGGAACGGCGCGAACGGACAGTTGACGTACCGTAACCGCACTCCCTGCCCGATGGGGACAACAATGGTATCGGCGCGCATGTCCTTGGGCGCATTGCCGAATGTACCGGCCTTTGCCCCGCCGTTGTGCGTGCCGAGGAACGCGATCATGTCATCCTGATCGATCCCGTCACCGGAAATGCCGATGGCCCCGATCAGCTTGGTCCCGCGATAGATCGGCACCGAACCGGGGAAAATCTGGATCCCGTTCGACAGGCGCTTCCGGCCGGTCGGCGTATCGGGAACCGCCGTACACCGCTGGACCACATCGGCGGCGTTAAGCGACCCCTGCACGAACACGGCGTGCTGCACGAGATTTGACTTGATGAGCGCAGCCTGCAGGCCGGTAGCCAATGGACTGAAATCAGCGATAGGACGTGAAAGCGGGCCGTTGGGCCGCCCCAGTTCGCCATCCGGGAAATAGGGACGGGAAAGATTACCACCAGACCTGTCGGCAAAGGCTTTCGTTCCGGTCAACGCGGTCTGGTCACCCAGAAAATCGCGCACACGCTTCACGAATTCTGGGATTTCAGCATCGCTTGTCGCACGCAACTGGTCTGCTGCCACGGGATTGGAGAAGAACGCGGCAGTGCGTGCTTTCTGCAACGAAACATCGGTGCCAAAAATCGGCGCATCCGGCCCGCGCACAAGGCCGAGCACTTCGCCATAGGTATCGACGACCGAAAGCGAAACCTGCGCCCTGCTATCAAGCGGACGGCGGATCTGCGCGCGGGCGCGAGTCATGATCGTGAACGCTTCTTCAAGCAGCGTGCGCACTTCCGCTGCGGTCAGCGGCTGGCCCACGGCCGCGCCATCGGTACCGCCCTTGGCAGGATAGCGGTTGCCGCCGGCACCGTCCGACAGCACATAGGCATCGGGGAGCGCGAACTCTGCCGCCGTTGCGCGGCGGATCCCGCTGGCTTCGGTGCCATAGGCCGTGCCGGGCACCACTGTCCCGCCCGCATAATATCCGCGCACAGCCACCAGCGTGCCGACCACATTATTGATCGCCGTCCAGTCCTTTTGCAGCGGGGCTAGCCCTTCTACCCGCGCATCGGCATAGCGCAGGGTGGAACCGTCAACCGGGATACGATCGGCCCGAATATCGGCGGGGGGTTCGAACCCCTGCGTTCCGGCCAGCGCCATGAACTCTTCGGGATCGGCATCCACGTCGGTCACGTCGGGGTCATAGCCATAATCGCCATCGGCCATGATGCCGATGCCGCCCACGACCACGCCGTTCTTGTAGAGCGGCAGCCCACCTGGGTCTGCGGAAAGGCCCAACGGCGAACGCTTCGGTCCGATCAATGCGCCTGGCGCAGTGCTGCCAGCGGTAAAGCGGGTATTGAGATCGGAACAGGGAAGCTGGCTGAACTGCACCCCGAACAGCGGCCCGGATTCCAGCCCCGGCGTATTGGGTGCTGGCGGGAAGTGTTCCTGCACGATCATGCTGGCCGTGCGCGTGGAAAAGGCATTGCCGCTGGATGAAAGGTAAGCCGCGGTAATAGCCTTGGCGATTGCGCCCATCGACGCTTCGACTTCAAGCCCCTGCGCATCCACACCGCGCGGTGATATTTCACCGGTGGCGGTGCGCGGACTGATGATCATCCGCGTCGGCGCGCCGTTCATGCGGAACACGGCCAGCACGTTCCCGACCCGGTCCACCACAGCAATCAGCGCAGGATAGTTGAGCGCGCGCGCCTGCCCCACCGCCTGCGCGATGATCTGCTGCACGTCCGCCGCGCTGAGCGATTCCTGCGCCGGGTCGCTGAAGAAGCGGGCGCTCGCCGTCGGCGTCGGCGCAGGGGTAAACGTGCCACCCGAACCGGAATCCCCACCGCCGCACCCGGCAAGGGTGAGCGAAAGCGCGGCAACCATGGCCGTGGCCTGCCGCCCGATCAAAGCCATGGCCATCAGCGCAGGCTCCTGATCGAACGGACCGCACTGCCCAGCGCGCGCCGGAAGGCGAGCGGCTGGAACCCGTTGGGGTCGCGCACCGCGGCATAGGCCTGGTTGATCTGGACGCGCAGCGCGCCTGCCGACCCGGACGAAACCATGCCCTGGTTGACCAGCCCGTTGAGCAGCGTATCGACCGCCATGACCGATTGCACGGCACCTTCATAATCGGTGAACCGTTCGCCGATCGCCGCGCTGGCAATCGAATCCATGATCGCAAAGGTCTGTTCGCGCGTGAACGCCGTACCGGCAAAGCGGCCGGAAAGCTGGTCTGCCGATTGCCGCAACGCCTGTGCCGCCGCGACCGTTTCTGCCCGGCCAACATTCATCGCGCGGTGGAACGCCTTGCTACGCGAATCGAAGGTGGCAGCCGCATCGGGCGCGACAACCCGCGCCGCAGCCAACAGCATGATCATGTTTTCATCGTTGTACGGCGGCGTACCCAACGCGATCGGACGACCGGGATTGGGCACGGCACTGACGTTGCCCTCTTCCCCGTCATAGATGCGACGGTGGCACGAATGGCAATCGTAGAACGTGAACTCCGGGAATATGCCGTCAACCGCGCGCGACGGCTGGCTGAACAGTTCAAGGCTGCGCTTCACCGCTTCTGCCTGACCAACCGCCCACATCCGCATGGCGTTGCCCTTCGCACCCTTGCGCTGAACGTAGTCGGCGTCTTCATCGTGGTGCTGCTGCAGCGTGGTGAACAGGTCGAGTTCGAACGAAATGCGGGGGTGCCCGGCCGCCATGATGCGGTGCGCGATGAACTGGCCACGGGCATCGCCGGAGAAATGGCAATCGAGGCATACCTGCGCGCGCACTTGCGGCCGCACCAGATCGGTCATCCCCTGCCCGACGTTGCGGGCATGGCTGGCGCCAACGGTATAGTGCGATGCCAGCCAACCGCTGGCCGCGCCGTGGCAGGCTTCGCAATCGACGCCATCGGCAACGCGCGCCGCACCCGGTGAAGCATGGCACCCGGCACATTCGCGCTGTACCCCGACAGCATCAAGGCCCATGCGGCGGACAATCGCCTGCCCGCGCGGTTCCTGTACCACGCGCCAGGCACGGCTGTGTGCGCCGGACGGCGACGATTCTTCCTGCCAGCGCATGAGTTCGTCCTGACGGACAACCGGACCATCGGCGGCACTGCGACCGTGGCAGGTCGATCCTGCGCACGATGCAACACCGGCATGACCGCGCAACGCCGATTGCGCCCCTTGCGCCTGCAACGGTGCGGGCGAAACGAACGCGGAAACCGCCAGAGCCGCGCCGGCCATTGCCATGCAGATGGCAAAAGCGATTGCACCTCGACGCGAAAAGGCCCGGCATGACGCCACAAGCCGCCGGATTGCCCCGAAATTGTCCAGCATTGCCATTTGTCCCCACCGGTCTGCGCGGTACCGGGCTATTGCCCTGTGCATCGCGCATCGCGGAAGTGCTGCAATGCGACCCCTTGGAGAAACACTAGGACACAGTGCCCTTGCGGTTCAAGCGCCGATTGCTGCATCCGCACGATTCAGTATCCGTTCAGCAGTCGTTTTGGCCATATTACTGCCGTCGGATGACCATGTTGCGGATCTCGCTCATGTCTTCCATGGCAAACCGGATGCCCTCGCGGCCCAGCCCCGAATCCTTCACCCCGCCATAAGGCATGTTGTCGACGCGGTAGCTCGACACGTCGTTGACGACGATTCCGCCGACATCGAGCACGTCCCAAGCTTCCAGCACCTTGTGCAGATCGGAGGTGAAAAGACCGGCCTGCAGGCCGAACTTGCTGTCGTTGACTTCCGCCAGCGCGGCGTCCCAATCGGTGAACTGCGAAAGGATTACGACGGGGCCGAACGCTTCTTCGGTATAGACGGCCATGTCGCGCGTGCAGCCTTCGAGCAGCGTGGCTTCGAGCATGTTGCCCTCGCAACCGCCGCCCGCCAACAACCGCGCCCCGCCCGCAACGGCATCGTCGATCCATGATTTCAGGCGTTGTGCCTCGCGCACCGAGATCATCGGGCCAATGAACGTATCACGTTGCTTGGGATCGCCGGATATCAGCGTGCGAACCCTGGCGGCCAGCATGTCGCGGAAGGTTTCGTAGATTTCGGCGTGAATGATCACGCGCTGCACATGGATGCACGACTGGCCGGACTGGTAGTACCCGCCGAAAATGATCCGCGCGAGCGCGTGTTCGAGATCGGCGTCCTTGTCGACCACCACGGCAGCGTTGCCGCCCAGTTCCAGCACCACCTTCTTCTTGCCCGCCTTGGCTTTCAGTTCCCATCCCACGCCCGGCGATCCGGTAAAGGAGAGGAGCTTGAGCCTTTCGTCCGTCGTGAAAAGGTCCGATCCCGCACGCGCGGCGGGCAGGATCGAGAACGCACCTTCGGGCAGGACATCGCATTCGGCCAGCACTTCTCCCATGATGATAGCACCAAGCGGTGTCATCGAAGCGGGCTTCATCACGAACGGGCAGCCCACCGCGATGGCGGGCGCAATCTTGTGCGCGGCAAGGTTCAGCGGAAAGTTGAACGGGCTGATGAAGCTGCACGGACCGATCGGCACCCGCTTCCACATACCCATGTAGCCCTTGGCACGCGGGCTGATGTCGAGCGGCTGGATTTCGCCGTAGTTGCGCGTGGCTTCTTCGGCGGCAATGCGAAACGTATCGATCAGGCGCCCGACCTCGCCTTCGGAATCGGCAATCGGCTTGCCCGCTTCGACGCACAGCGCATAGGCCAGTTCGTCCTGCCGTTCGGTAAAGCGGCGCACGCAATGGTCGAGGACGTCGCGCTTTTCGTAGCTGGCCAGCCGCGCCATCGGTTCAGCCGCGCGCACCGCACCGGCAATGGCCGCGTCAATCACGTCGGGCGTGGCCAGCGCAGTACGAAACGCGACTTCACCGGTGAACTTGTCGGTCACCTCAAGATCGGCATTCGGCTGGGCCGCCTTGTTGTTGAGGTAGAGCGGGTAGGTATCCTTGAGCTTTATCATGCGACTCTCCCCCCTCCCGCTTGCAGGAGGGGCCGATGTGGGCCGTGGGTGACCCCCTCCCGACAACGGGAGGGGGAACGTGGGCCTATAGCGCCTTCGACAGTTCCTTGATGTCCTTGTTCAGGATCTGGTCGTTCTCCGAATAATCGACCGGGCAATCGATCAGATGCACGCCGGGCGTGCTGTTGCAGTGGGCCAGCAATTGCTTGAGGTGCGCGGCGCTTTCCACGCGATGGCCCTTGGCACCATAGGCTTCGGCGTACTTCACGAAATCGGGGTTGCCATAGGTTAGCCCGAAATCCTCAAAGCCCATGTTGGCCTGCTTCCAGCGGATCATGCCATAGGAATTGTCATTGAGGATGAGCACGGTCATGTTGAGGCCAAGCCGGACTGCCGTTTCCATTTCCTGGCTGTTCATCATGAACCCGCCATCGCCGCATACCGCCATCACCTTGCGTTCGGGATAGAGCATCGCGCTCATCATCGCAGAGGGCAGTCCCGCGCCCATCGTGGCCAGCGCATTGTCCAGCAGCACCGTGTTGGGCTGATAGGCAGTATAGCCGCGCGCGAACCAGATCTTGTAGACGCCGTTGTCGAGGCAGATGATCCCGTCTTCCGGCATCGCGTCGCGGATCTGCTGCACCAGGTGCGGCGGGAAGATCGGGAATCGGGTGTCGGCGGCAAGCGGCGCGGTGTGGGCAACTTCCGCCGCGCGATAAGCCAGCATGTGATCGAAGTTCCAAGCCGGGTTTGGTGTTACCGCTTCCTTCATCTGCCAGATCGCGTTGGCGATATCGCCAATGACCTCAATCGCGGGGAAATAGACGGGATCGACTTCGGCGGTCTTGGTGGAAACGTGGATCACTGGCGTACCGCCTTCGCGCATGAAGAACGGCGGCTTTTCGATCACGTCATGGCCGACATTGATGATGAGGTCGGCATCTTCCACCGCACGGTGGACGAAATCCCCGGCCGACAGCGCGGCGCAGCCCAGAAACTTGGGATGACGTTCGTCAATCACGCCCTTGCCAAGCTGCGTGGTCAGGAACGGAATACCGGTTTCCTCGACGAATTCTCGCAGCATCTTGCCGGTCATCTTGCGGTTGGCGCCCGCACCGATCACCAGCACCGGCGCCTTGGCGTTCTGCAACGCATGGACAGCCTGCGTGATGGATTTGGCATCGGCGGTAGGACGGCGCACGAGGCTGCGCTTGAGCGGACGCGAATCGGTATGCTCGTCGGCAATATCTTCGGGCAGTTCGATGTGCGTTGCGCCCGGCTTTTCCTCTTCCGCCAGGCGGTAGGCTTCGCGCACGCGGCTGGGGATGTTGTCGGAACTGGCCATCTGGTGCGTGAACTTGGTGATCGGCCCCATCATCGAAACGACATCGAGGATCTGGAAACGCCCCTGCTTGGATTTCTTGATCGGCTTCTGCCCGGTGATCATCAGCATCGGCATGCCGCCCAGCGTGGCATAGGCGGCGGCGGTGACGAAGTTGGTCGCGCCCGGCCCAAGCGTGGCGATGCACACGCCGGTCTTGCCGGTGTGGCGGCCATAAGTGGCAGCCATGAAGCCCGCACCCTGTTCATGGCGCGTGAGGATCAGCTTGATCTTGGTGGACCGCGAAAGGGAATCGAGAAAGTCGAGATTCTCTTCCCCCGGAACGCCGAAGATATATTCGCAGCCTTCCTCTTCGAGGCATTCGATGAACAGGTCGGAAGCCTTCACTGCCCCCGCTGGTTTTGCGCCTTCGGCCATTGTCATGTCGCTCCATCGCCCGGAACGCGCGGCCAGGCTGCGCTCCGCTCCCCTAAAATGGATGCGACCCCAGGGCATGGAATCCGGTGCGTGTCGTTATGGCCCCCACACCTGCCCTGAGCAGGAGGTACCAAACCGCAACGACAGAGTCACGCCTTGCCAGCCGCAGCGTGCGCGAAAGATTTGAATGCCGCAATGCGGCCGATGGCGCGGAAGGCGATGGAGACTGCGGCAGCCGCACATCCCGTCGATCAGCCCAGCTTCCACTCCCAACCGAGCGGATCGCCGTCCATCACATCAACGCCGCGAGCCGCAAGATCATCGCGCAGTGCATCGGAGCGGGCAAAATCCTTTTCGGCGCGCGCGGCCTTGCGGGCAGTCAGTGCCGCTTCGATTTCGGCTTCCCCGATCGTCACGCCTTTGGGCCGCAAGCGCAACTGCGCCCGATCAAGCGAGAGCAGGCCAAACCCCAGCACCGCATCCATGACCACGAGCGCCGCCAGCTTTTCGGCCGGATCGACCTTTTTCATCGCCAGCACTTCATCGAAAACGGTCAGGGCAACGGCGGTGTTAAGATCGTCCGAAATTGCTGCATCGAAGCGTTCGAGCATGGCAGTAAAGCGCGGCCCGGGATGCTCTGCGGCTTCGCCGGCACGCTCGCGCAACTGGGTTACGCCCATGACCATCCGTTTCAGCCGGGTCAGCGCCGCACCTAGCCCTTCCCACGAAAACTCCAGTTCGCTGCGGTAGTGCGCCTGCAGGCACAGCATGCGGTAGGCAAGCGGGTGATAGCCCTTGTCGATCAGCAGTTGCAGCCGCAGGAACTCGCCGCTGGACTTGCTCATCTTGCCGGAACGTTCGACCAGAAAGTTGTTGTGCATCCAGATGCGCGCGCCCGAATTGGTCGGCACATCAAGCCCGTTGGTGCAGCAGAACGCCTGATTCTGTGCGATTTCGTTCGGATGGTGAATCTCGCGGTGGTCGATCCCGCCGGTGTGGATGTCAAACGGAAAGCCCAGCACTTCGCCGGACATGACCGAACATTCCAGATGCCAGCCGGGCGCGCCACGGCCCCAGGGAGAATCCCATTCCATCTGGCGCTTTTCGCCCGGCGGAGTTTTGCGCCAGATGGCAAAGTCGGCGGCGTTGCGCTTGCCCTCCACCGCTTCGATGCGGCCCTCGCCGTCTTCGGTCTGGGCGCGGGCCAGCCGTCCGTAGTCGGCCACGGTCGAAACGTCGAAGTACAAGCCGCTGTCGAGTTCGTAGCAATGGCGTTCAGCGATGCTTTTCGCAAACGCGATCATCTGCGGCACATAGTCGGTTGCCACCGTCCAGCATGCCGGCTGGCGGATGTTGAGCGCGCGGACATCAGCCCAATAGGCTTGCTTGTAGTGTTCGGCGATGTCCCAGATCGACTGCGCCTGCGTGCGCGCCATCCGCTCCATCTTGTCCTCGCCATCATCGGCATCGTCGGTCAGATGGCCAACGTCGGTGATGTTGATGACGTGGGTCAGCCTGTACCCCTTGAACGAGAGCACCCGCCCCAAAACATCGGCAAAGACATAGGCGCGCATGTTGCCGATGTGCGGATAGTTATAGACGGTCGGCCCGCACGAATAGACCCGCGCCTCACCGGAGTGGACTGGCACGAAAAGCTCGACCTGCCGGGTAAGGCTGTTGAACAGCCGCAGCGGTGCTGCGCGATTAGCAACGACCGTGGCGTCGGGAACAGATGCAACAGGGGGAACGGGCGCGTCGGACATGCGCTGCCCTTGCCCCGCCGCCGCACGCGCGGTCAAGTCATTCGCTGTCCGGCGGCGTCCCGCCGGGATCATCCTCATCGTCATCGTCACTGATGCCGCCCAGCAGATCGTCGTTGCCCGTGCCGGTAACCGGCTCGTCAATCAGCGGTTCGAACCCGGCCGGCGTGATCGCGTTGATTTCGATCAGGCTGGTGCGCGCAAAAGCGTCGACAACGGGAATCGATGCTTCCTGCGGGGTTTCGTCAAGCGTCTCCTCAATGAAATCGCGCACTTCAACCGTCTCGAACACCGGCTCCTCCTGTGGC